>Ga0302250_1000227_pt1 | contig 68166 bp, 50 predicted proteins | sample AAG_RA_Asp_MG_FD_193536 | JGI IMG/M metagenome (GOLD analysis project Ga0302250, IMG submission 193536) | Enriched activated sludge microbial communities from anaerobic digester in WTTP, New Holstein, Wisconsin, United States - AAG_RA_Asp | ecosystem: Engineered > Bioreactor > Anaerobic >... | reverse complement strand
CAACGCTGCCATGACGATCCCCGCACCCTTGGCTCGCTCTTTTACGCCTGCAGCGAAGAGCAGCAGGACCTGAGCTTGGTTGAGGCCATGCAGCGGCTGCTCAGCCTGGCCTTAGACAAAGCCAGGGCTGCCGGCATCATCGCCGAAGATGCAGTGCTTGCCATTGTTGATGCAGTCATGGGCTTTGCCGTTGATATACTGCAAACGGGAAAGAGATTGGCGCACAGTACAAACCTAATAACGGCGAGTTAGAGTAACTCCGAAACTTGAGTGAAAAAGTTGTACAGGGTTTGTACAAAATGCGCCAGAAACAAAAAAAGCACTTACCGATTTCTCGATAAGTGCTTGAATTTACTTGGCTGGGGGACAGGGATTCGAACCCCGATAAGCGGAGTCAGAGTCCGCTGTCTTGCCGTTAGACCATCCCCCAGCAGGCGGGAAAGTGGGACAGAAAATAGAAGAATTCGCCCTGGTTGTCAAGAAAAAATCCGTGTTTCCATCCTTGCGAATTTCCTGCCGCGAAGAACAACGCCCGCCTTAGGAGATGATCAACCCGGCATAGCCGACCACCTGAGAGGTATCGCCACTGGCCTCTCCGGAGTCGGTGTAGCGGATCAGGTCAGCCGTGGTGGCGCCCAGTTCCTGGGCGGCCAGCAGGGCGATGGTTGCCGGGATGACGCCGCACATCGAGATGTGCTGACCGAGCACTGTCGCGTACAGGCCTTGGGGGTCCATGGCCAGGATGCGGTCGATCGCCAACCGATCCTTTTTGCTCGCCTGTTGGCGCGATTCATAGTGGCTCATGTCGCTTGAGGCAACCATCAGCACCGAACGCCTGAGACTGCCGATGGCCACCGCCAGTTCCCGGGCCACAGTTTGGCAGAGGTCGAAGGGAATCATCGACACCACAAGGGGAACAATGGCGAGGTTCGGCTGCACCTGCTGAAGGAAAGGCACCTGCACTTCGAGGGAGTGTTCATACTGGTGCGCCTCCTGATCTTCGCGGATGATTGACGAGGACTGGAGGATGGCCGTTGCCAGCTGCCGGTCGATCGGCACCGTGCCCAGGGGCATGCGCCATTCTTCGGTGCCGAGCGCCAGGGCCTGCCCACGGCCGTGATGGTTGGGCCCCATGATCAGCACCGTCTCGGGCACCCGGACCCGGCTGATGGTCGCGCCGGCGGTCGCGCCGGAGTAAACATACCCGGCATGGGGCATGACCACCGCCAGGGCATCGCGCTTGCGTTCCTCGGCCACCACCGGAACGAGCATGTCCATGGCGGCCCGTAACTGGTCAGGATTTCCGGGATAAAAACGATCGGCAACAGCGGGCATCCGTGTCATGGCTTCCTCCCTTGTCCTTTGCTCCGGCGGGAAGCCGGCAGCTTATTTCTTCACTTCCCAGGTGGTGCCCTCCGGGCTGTCCTTGAGCACGATCCGATGCTCCAAGAGATAATCGCGCACCTCGTCGGAGGTCGACCAATCCTTGGCGGCCCGGGCCTGGTTGCGTTTCGTGATCAGGCCGTTGATCGTTTCTTCGTCCAAGTCGATCCCGGCCAGAATCTTGGCCCTGTTGCCGGCTACCACTTCGGCTGGATTTCGCTGGACCAGACCGAGCACGCCGGCCAGCTCGCGGAACTCGGCCGCTGTGGTCCGCAGCAGGTTGAGGTCCGCGGCAGCCGGCCGCTCCGGCAGGGTGCGCAGAACCTTGTTGAGAAGTTTGACCGTGTCGAACAGATGGGCTAGGGCCTGGGCAGTGTTGAAGTCGTTGTCCATGGCCTGATGAAAACGGTCGACAAGCGATGCCAACGCCGTGCGGTCCTTGTCGGTGATGACCGAAGCCCCCTCCGTTCCCTCGGCGGGCAGGTCTTCCACCTGTGCCAGGCATTCGTACATCCGCTCCAGGCCCGCGCGGGCATCGTGCAGGGCGGTTTCGGTGAAATCGAGGGGATTGCGGTACTGGGTGGAAAAGATAAACAGCCGCAGCACCTCTGGCTCATACTGCTTGAGCACGTCGCGGATGGTGAGGAAATTGCCCAGCGATTTGGACATTTTTTCCTCCTTGATGGTGACGAATCCGTGATGCATCCACAGGTTGGCAAAGGGTTTGCCCGAGGCGCCGCAGCTTTGGGCGATCTCGTTTTCGTGATGGGGAAAGACCAAGTCCTTGCCGCCGCCGTGGATGTCGAAGGTTTCCCCGAGGTACTTGCGGCTCATGGCCGAGCATTCGATATGCCACCCCGGCCGTCCCTCGCCCCAGGGGCTGGGCCACTTCGGCTCTCCGGGCTTGGCCGCTTTCCACAGGACAAAATCCATGGGATGTTCTTTCTTGTCGTTGACCTCCACCCGGGCCCCGGCCTGCATGTCGGCCAAACCGCGGCCAGAGAGCTGGCCGTAGCCGACAAACCGCTCGACCCGAAAATAGACGTCCCCATCCGCAGGATACGCCATGCCTTTGTCGATCAGGTCCTCGATCAGGCCGATCATTTCCGGAATGTGTTCGGTGGCCTTGGGCTCAAGGTCGGGCCGCAGGGTGCCGAGTGCATCCATATCGGTGTAAAATTCGTTAATAAACCGCAGGGCCAGGCTGGCACTGTCGATCCCCTGCTCGTTGGCCCGATTGATGATCTTATCGTCAATATCGGTGAAATTTCGAACAAAAGTCACTTTGTAGCCACGATGACGCAGGTAACGGACCACCATGTCGAACACCAGAGCGGAGCGCGCATGGCCGATATGGCAGTAGTCGTAAGAGGTAATGCCGCAGACGTAGAGTTTGACATGGCCCTCTTCCAGGGGTTGCAGGATCTCCTTGCGGCGGCTGAGGGTATTGTAGATTCTGATCGACATCTGTGTTTCCGATGGGTTGAGACATGAGAGGGGGGTCGAATTGAAAGGTATAATGTACTACACCCTCGAGGAAACGCACAATATTATTGCGCATCCTGGCGATATTGTGCCGCCACCAGCGGCAGGAGCAGCAGGCCGGGCACGGCGGCCAGGGTGCAACCGAGAAAAAACAGCGGCCAGCCCACGGATTCGGCCATCCAACCGGCCGGCGCGGCGATGATCACCCGCGGAATGCCCATGCAACTGGAAAGAAGGGCATACTGGGTGGCGGTAAATCGTTTGTTGGTCAAGGACGCCATGTAGGCCACATAGGCGCTGGTACCCATGCCGCTGGTCAACTGTTCAAGAACAATGGCGATTGCCAGGCCGACAACCGTGTTGCCCATCAGGGCCAGCGCGGAAAAACTGAGGATGGCCACCGCCTGGAGGATGCCGAACACCCACAGGCTGCGGATAATCCCGGCGCGGAGCAGAATCGCCCCGCCAACCAGGCCGCCGGCGATCGCCGACCAGAAGCCGAACAGCTTGGCCACCGCGCCGATCTGGGTCTTGCTGAACCCCAGGGCGAGATAAAAAGGGGTGGTCATGGTCGAGGCCATCTGGTCGCCGATTTTGTACAGAAGGATGAACAAGAGCAGTACCAGGGCATGATCACGGCGGAAATACTCGACAAAGGGTTCCACGATCGCCTCGCGGAAGGTGCCGGGCATGCCCTTGGTCATTGGCGGTTCCCGGCAGAGCAGCGTGGTGCCCACCCCCACCAGCAACGAGGCCGCCATCAGCGCGTAGACCTGGGAAAAGGCAAGATAATCCGCCAGAATCAAACCGCCGCTGCCGGCGAGCAGCATGCCCAGACGATAGCCGTTGACGTAGAGCGAACTGCCCAGGCCCAGCTGATGGTCGCTGAGATCTTCCCGCCGGTAGGCATCGATGACGATGTCCTGCGAGGCGGAAAAAAACGTGACAACAAAGGCCGCCAGGGCCACCAGCCAAGGAGTCTGCCCCGGATCGGTCAACCCCAAGGCCACCAGGGCGACAATCAGGGTCAGCTGCGTCACCAGCATCCAGCCGCGACGGCGGCCGAAAAAGGGCAAGGTATAGCGGTCGAACACCGGCGCCCAGAGAAACTTGAGGGTATAGGGCAGCCCCACCAGCGAATAGAGGCCGATCACCGACAGATCGACTCCCTGCTCGGTCATCCAGGCCTGAAGCACGGAAGAGGTGAGGAGCAACGGCACGCCGCAGGCAAATCCCATGAGAAAGGCGACCAGCATGCGCGGCGAGAAGATTTCACGAGACAAGTGGACATTCATGTTCAATCCTGGAAAGGGGATGCGGAAAAAGGCCTCTTCTTCTACCACAATCATCCTGTTTGCACAGAACAAATCGTCCTGGCCTCCGGCGACCACGACACGGGCAGAGAGGGACTGGAAATGTTATCGGGGCGCAAACGGCTGATACAGCGGATCGCCGATCAACACCATCTGCCAGGAAAGAAACGGCAGACTGACCAAATAGCTTTCGGCCACGCCGAGATAGCCATCGGCCAGGGTGGAAAAAAACAGCTCCGGCGGGGGAAAGGCCTGGACATAGGGTTCGTAGACCGGACCGATGGTCACGGCTGCCCCGTCCTCGAGCATCCGTTTGCACCAGACCTGCGCATCCTTCTGTTTGAGGGTGGAGCATTCGCTGCTGGCAATATGATAGCCGATGGCGCCCCGAACCCAGGTAAAGGCATCCACATAGCGCCCCAGACTGTACCAGCCGCTGTACAGGGCGGTTTGCGGGCAATCGCCGGGTTGCAAGAGGGCATCGCCGTCGTCAAGCCGCACCGTGGACATGCGCTTGCTGGCACGGATGCGTTCGGCGGCGGCGTGGATCGAGGCATCGTACAGGGCGTAGCCGCTGAGAGTGCTCGCCGCAGGCTTGGGCCAGCGGGCGTCAAAACAGGCCTGGCCCCGTAGCCCCTCCTTTTCCGCGAAGAGAGCGTCATCGATCAATCGCCGGACGGTTTGCGTGTCCGGTCCGTCCAAACGGCTGACCATCAGCACCAGATCCCGCTTCAACGGGCCCTGTTGCTGACGGAATCCCATAAAATAGGGATTGGGCAGCCATCCCTCGAGCGGATAGTCGCCGGCCAGCACCAACGCCAGTTCGGAATCGACCGCCGCCCGGGAATCCATCCGAACCTTCTGAGCTGTCTCCGTTTCCTCGGACTCCAGCGGCCGAATCGCCAGCGGCACGCCGTACATCGTCACCAGGCAACGAATCCGCCGATCCTTGCCCAAACGGATCAGCCCCTGGCGCACCGGCTCACGAATCGCTTGGTTGTATTCCTGCCGCGAGCACTGCTCGTTCTGGGTGGTGCCGACGCGCACCAGATGATCCAGGGGAATCTGCCGCCGCCGCATGTAGTACTCGGCCAGTTCCAGGCTGCCCCTAGCCCTGGCGTTGGCGACCACCACGATTTCGTTCGGCGCGAGGGCGTGAACGGCCATGGGCATGAAGACCACCCACGCCAAGAGAAGAAAAATTTTTACCGGTTTTTGACTGGCGCCCTGTTCCATGACAACGTATGGTGTGTCTCGTCTTACTGGCAAAAAAGAGGTTCCACGATAGAGGAAAGCAACAGTGATTGACAAGGAGAATACGGCAGAAATCGCCGACTTTCAACAACGGCTGCTCCACTGGTTCGAGGCCCATCAGCGTCCCCTGCCCTGGCGGGCGACCTATGATCCCTACCATGTGTGGATCTCGGAAATCATGGGCCAGCAAACCCAGATGGAACGGGTCGCCCTCTATTTCACGCGCTGGATTGACCAATTCCCCGACATCGCCGCTGTGGCCGAGGCCGAGGAGCAGGCCATCCTCAAGGCTTGGGAAGGATTGGGCTACTACAGCCGGGCGCGCAACATCCAACGCACGGCCAGACTATTGCTCGCAGACGGCAAACCGGAGATTCCGCAGGACACTCAGCAACTGCTCAAGCTGCCCGGCATCGGCCCCTACACCGCTGCCGCCATCCTGTCCATCGCCTTCAACCTGCCGCATCCGCTCCGCGACGCCAATGTCGAACGGCTGTTTGCCCGCCTGGCCGATATCGATCGCCCGCTCAAGCAGCGCCCGACGCAGCACCGGCTGGCCGTGCTGGCCGAGCGGCTTCTCGACCGGGAAAATCCCCGTAACTATAACCAGGCCCTGATGGAACTGGGAGCGCTGGTCTGCACCCCGAAGAAGCCGGCCTGCACCGCCTGCCCGGTCCAGATCCACTGCCGCGCCCATCGGGCCGACACCGTGGAATTTCGGCCGCTGCCCACGGACAAACAGCGGAAGATCGACATCACCATGGCCTGTGGCATTCTTCGCCACGGCTCGCGTTACTTCATCCAGCAGCGCTTGCCCGATGATATCTGGGGCGGCCTGTGGGAGTTTCCCGGCGGACGGCTGGAAGAAGGAGAAACGCCCGAACGGGCGGCCCTGCGCGAAATCGAGGAAGAAACCGGTTGGCAAATGGACGCACTCACCCCTTTTTCCACCGTGGTGCATCACTACACCCGCTACCGGGTCACGCTGCACGGCTTTGCCGGGATTCTTCCCCCGTCCGCGGCAGCCCCTCGATTGACCGCCGCCAGCCAGTATGCCTGGGTTTCCCTGGCACAACTCTCGGACTACCCCTTTCCCGCCGGACACCGCCAGCTGGTCAGGGCCCTGCAGAATGGGAATTTTTCCGGACAATAGCCACCGCCTCCGAAAAAATATTTTCCACGAAATTTCAGCGAGTTTTCTTTCAAACAGCAAAAAAATACGTTTTCTCGGAAAAAAAATTGTGCTCTCCAGCCGAGAATGTTACCTTATTTCAACAATTGCCGTTCCCCAATCTTCAACCTGGCCTACCCCCACGTGTCAAACAAGAATGTGACAGTGTCAAACATGCAGGAAGAGGTGCATCGTCTCAGCACCAACTGGCGAACCCTGCTTGACGCCATGCCGGAGATGGTTTTTCTGCTCCGTGAGACGGGTGAAGTCGAATACATGAACCGCAGCGCCAAGGGCTGTTTCGGCTTTCCGTGCGGAGGGCGCGCGGCAACCTGCCTGCGCGAGGTGAGCCAGCAGTGCGGAACGATCCTCAACGATGCCGACGATTGCGACGCGACCGAACAAGGACGGGTGACGGAAACCCTGATCGACACCACGCCGGTTGAGTATTCTTCCGTGCCTTTTGTCGGCTATACCGGTGAAAAATTGATCATGCTGGTGATGCGCGATATCACCCAGCGTAAAAATTTCGAACGGGAACTGTTGCAGTTCAACACCAGTATCGAAACCATTCTCCAGCAGAAAATCAGCGAGTTACAGGCCAGCGAGGAAACACGGATACGGCTCTCCCGTCAGGTCAACAGCCTCAAGACCCAATTGGGCTTTCACCACAAGGCAGACCAGATGGTCGGTCGCAGCCGCAAAATGCGCGAACTGCGGGAAATGATCCATCAGGTCGCCGGATCGGACGCCACCATCCTCATCACCGGCGAATCGGGAACCGGCAAGGAACTGGTGGCCAACTTGCTCAAGGCCACCAGCCAGCGGGAAGACAAGCCCTTCCTCAAGATCAACTGTAACGCCATCAACGATTCACTGCTGGAGGCCGATCTGTTCGGGTACGAGAAGGGAGCCTTCACCGGGGCCACCGCCCGCAAGGTCGGCAAATTCGAAGTGGTCGACGGCGGCACCATTTTTCTTGACGAGATCGGCGACATCAGCCCCCGGATGCAGGTTTCCCTGTTGCGAGTGCTGCAGAACGGCGAGATCATCCGGGTCGGCGGCAACGAACCGATCAAGGTCGATGTCCGGGTAATCGCGGCCACCAACGTCGATTTGGCCCAGGCGGTCAAGGACAAGAAATTTCGGCTCGATCTCTATTACCGCCTCAACATCATCAATATCGACATCCCGCCACTGCGGGAGCGGAAGGAAGACATCGTCGAGCTCGTTTCCTTCTTCGTCAACCACTACCGCGAGGCCTTCAAGAAGGAGATCGATTTCGTGCCCAAATCGATCATCAACCGCCTGCTGGCCCACGACTGGCCGGGCAATGTCCGCGAACTGGAGAATTTGATCCAACGGGCGGTGCTCATGGCCAAAGGGAAGATGATCACCGAGGCGGACCTGATTTTCGACCAGGATCCGCGCATCGAGCAGCAGCGGGTCGACACCTTCAACATCGACGACAAGCTCGGCGCCTTGCCGTTGAAAGCCATCGTGGCCGATTTCGAGGCGGCCATCATCCATCGCGCCCTAGACAAATACAACGGCAACGTGTCCACCGCCGCCACCCAGCTCAAACTCGGCAAGACCGCCCTGTACGACAAGATGAAACAGCACGGCATCTCGGCCAAGCACATCAAGCAAAGCAAAAGAAACTGAGCAAACAAAGACGAATTTTCTTCCGTTTCCCCTGCTGACCGCCCTGCTCTTCCTCCCAGGGTTTCCCCTCTTTTCTTTCTTGCCAGCCGCACTTATTTTTAACGCAAGAGCGATTGAGCCGCCACAAAGTGGTGGCGCTGTTTTCAACCCTCTTTTCAGCGCATGTCCCTCTCCCAAGCGAGGTGTCCCATGACCGCATCCATCTTTACCTTTCTTGAGCAAATCGGCTTCACTCACCCGTTGCATCCCGGCCTGACCCATCTTCCCATGGGCATGGTCATGGGCTGTTTTTTCTTCAGCCTCGTGGCCTGGTTGGGCAAAAAGCCGGAGTTCAACCGCACCGCCCTGCACTGTGCGGCGCTCGGCCTGGTGTTCGTCGTGCCCACGGTGATTGCCGGCCTGCTCGACTGGCTGCACCGCTACGGGGGACAGATGCAGCCGCTGATCATCACCAAGATGGTCCTGGCGGCCCTGCTGCCGCTGCTGCTCGCCTGGGCCATCCGGCTCCACCACACCGCCGCCAAGGAAAACATGCTTGTCCTGGCCTATAGCCTCTGCCTGGCATGCGCCATCGGCCTTGGCTTTGCCGGCGGGGAACTGGTGTACGGCGGCTGACCCCCCTGCTCCCCTGCTTGCCCCTGCAGCGGCACCACAAGGGGAACCTTTTTCCGAGTAGTGCCCGACCAGACCCGAGAAGCAACGATCAGAACAGAAGAAATTCCTTGAACTGGCCGCGCAGGCAATGATGTGATGCCATGGCCGAGGAATAGGCGCCGGCGTTGATCAGGGCGAGATGACTCTGGCTGCTCAGATCAGGCAGCCACGCCTGCTCATACCACACGTCCAGGGCTTCGTTGATATTGCCCACCACACTCATCTCGGTGCAGGGTGACGGGTCGTAGCGCAACGGTAATGGCTGAAACGGCAGGGCGTAGTAGGCTGGTTCCGGGGCGATGTTGAACCCGGCATCGACGCCGACAAAGGTTCGGTCTTTTTTTCGTTCGACAAAGGTCTTTTCCACCAGCAGCAGCCCCGCATCCTTGAGCAGGTAGTCGCCCGGCTCGATTTCCACATGCAGCCCACGGCCGGCAAATTGGCCTTGGAGGATTGCCGCCCATCTATCCAGGTCCAGCGGTCGATCCGAGTCGAGATGGGGGACCCCCAGACCGCCGCCGATATTGACCCGCTCCACCTCTCCCGCCGCCTCGACAAAGCGAAAACAGTGAGCGATGATCCGTTCCAGCTGTTCGAGTTGCGGTGTCAGGTAGCCGCAGCCGGTGTGGAAATGAATCTTACGGACCTGCAGGTCATAGGCTTTGGCTGTTTCCAGGGCCTCGGCAAACTGTTCCCAGTAAATGCCGAACTTGGTGGTGGTCGCACCGGCATAGTGGAGTTTGTCGTTGGCCGCCCGCCCGATGCCCATGGCCGGATTGACCCGCAGACCGATCTGTGTTCCCGGCTTCAGCGCCCCCCAACAGCGGATCGCATGCAGCGAATCGCAGTCCATGAACAGGCCCGGATAACGGGCCAGTGCGGTCAGGTCGCGCGTCGACAGGCTGGTGGCGGTGAACGAAATCTGCGCGGGCGAGAAGCCGCAACTGACCGCGTGTTCCACCTCGGCGGGCGAGCAGGCGTCGATGCCGCACAATCCGCTCTGCCTGAGAAAGGTCAGCAGCGGGGCGAAGCGGTTGGCCTTCATGGCATAGAGAAGGGAGAAACGCCCGGCCAGGCCGGCGCCGCTGAGGGCTGCGTGCAACCGTTCAAGATTCTGCCGGACCCGCTCGGCCGAGTAAACAAAGGCAGGGGTGCCGAACTGATCGGCCAGCTCCTGGACCGGCCGCCCGGCAAAAAAAAGCCGCCCCTCCCGGTAGCAGAGATCCTGCCGCTGCCACCAGCTGTAATACGCGTCCTGGTTCACCGCAGCGCCTGGTTGAGGTGCAGCTGCTGTGCCAGGGCGCCGTCGTGCATCTCCTTCCTGCCGGTGATCCATCCGCGGCAGTTGGCCGATCCGCACGAACAGGGAAACTGCTTGAACAGCACATCCTCGGTTTCGGCATAATCCATGTAGAGAAAACTGTTGGCCGGAATCTCCTTGAGGGCGGTCACGGTCAGATTGACCATGTCCAGCGAGATGTTCGGCGCACAGGAATGGAGGAAAAAACCAGAAAAATAGGGATCATAGAGATGGGTATCCGGGGTAATTTGCAGGGTGTGCTGGCGAATTTCATGCACGATATACCCTGCCATCCGGGCGATGATCTCGCCTTGTTTGAAGGCGCGGAAGGCAATCACGCCTCGACCGGCCAATTCATCCTTAAAGACAACGGCAAAATCAGAATGCTTGGGAAAGAGCGGGTCTTTCCCGAACTGGTCCGGTGGGTAAAGCATGTGGGACGTCTCCAGAAATAATGAAGCAACAAAACCGATCAGCAGGGAATCCGCCGACCAGGGAATTCAAGCAGCGCTCTATACAGCTCTCGGAGGCGCCTGACAAGCTTTATCCATCTATTTTTCATAATTTTAACAAATTGTTTATAGTATTGTTTTTACAATATTTATTCCAAAATTGTCTCGTTACATCCCTGCTTTTTGCGTTGGAATTGCTACCCAATGGGCCACTCCACCTCCCAGTTCCCGTTCGTTTGCGTCCCACCCTTTCTTCCGCTCTAAAAAATACATCCCCTCTTCCTTTCACGGGTCAATTTGGATAGGATGGCCACCATATCCATCTTTTTCCTTCTTCCAAGCAATTGAGGTGTTTCCATGTCAAACTGGTTTGTTGCCGTGGACGGCAAATCCCTTGGACCTTTCACCATTCAACAGATGCTCGGCGCTCTTGCCTCGGGGCAGTACAATGCAGCCACCATGGTCTGGCGCGATGGCTTTGCCGACTGGATACCCGCAGGACGGGTGCCGGAACTGCAAGCCGGCCAGGCCGCACCGCCCCCCCCGCCCTTTTCCGGCAAGGAAGCCCACGAGATCGATTACACCATCTTCGGCAACGAGATGCAGTTCGTGGAAATCGAACTCGATTCCCAAGAAAGCGTGATCTCCGAGGCCGGGGCCATGATGTACATGCACGATCAGGTGGTGATGGAAACGGTGTTCGGCGACGGTTCCCGGAATTCGGGTTCCGGCACCTTTTTCGACAAAATGCTCGGAGCGGGCAAGCGACTGATCACCGGCGAGGGACTGTTCATCACCATGTTCACCTATACCGGCGCCGGCAAGGGCAAGGTGGCCTTTGCCGCGCCCTATCCGGGCAAGATCATCCCCTTGGATCTGACCAAATACAATGGCCGGATCATCTGCCAGAAGGACGCCTTTCTCTGCGCGGCCAAGGGGGTTTCGGTGGGGATTGCCTTTCAGCGAAAAATCGGGGTCGCCCTGTTCGGCGGCGAGGGATTCATCATGCAGCAGCTGGACGGCGACGGTTTGGTGTTCGTCCACGCCGGCGGCACCATCGTCGAAAAGGAGCTGGCCGCGGGCGAAACCCTGCGGGTGGATACCGGCTGCCTCGTGGCCTTGACAGCCAGCGTCAACTATGACATCGAATTTGTCGGCAACGTCAAATCGGCAATCTTCGGCGGGGAGGGATTCTTCTTTGCCAACCTGCGCGGCCCTGGCCACGTCTGGCTGCAATCGCTGCCTTTCTCGCGGCTTGCCGGCCGCATCTGGGAAGCAGCGCCCCAGACCGGGGGAGGCGGCCAGGGGGAAGGTTCGGTGCTGGGGGGGATTGCCAATATTTTTGAGCGGTGAGAAAAAGCCTTTGATAAGCATCGATAGGGTTGTTTTCGCTGACAGATGGCAACCCTATCGCCTTACATCACTTTAGGATAAAATGTTTTGATTCAATATATTCTGCTCGTTGATTTTGAAAATGTGCAACAGGTCGATCTTTCTAAGCTCAAGGATGATACGAGTGTCATTATCTTTCTTGGAGCAAATCAAAAGAATATCCCGACAGAAATGGTCACCTCCGCGCAACGTCTCGGTAGCCGCATAGAGTGGAGGCAAATTGAGGGTAATGGCAACAATGCCCTAGATTTCCATATTGCCTGCCATTTAGGCCGCATTCTGGAGCCCCCCCCAAGTCCGTTGTATAGTTTTATCCAAAGATAAGGGTTTTGACCCTCTTCTTCGTTTTCTCAACAAGAGCGGTCTTAAATGCAAGCGCATAAACAGCCTCCTCGAACTTGACCCAAAATCTGCAACGGCCGATGACCCTAACTACAAAAGAGTCATTGAAATTTTAGGAAAATCGGAGAAGAAAACCCGTCCTCGCAAAAGAAAGGCGCTAGCACAACATATTTGTTCAATTTTTCAGAAAAAAATCACCCAAAATGATGTGGAAAAAATTATCGATATGCTTTTTGCTCATGGAATGATTACTGAATCCAACAATACTATTTCCTATAGATTCTAACATCTTGTTTTTAAAATTAAATTTTTATTCAGACAACTACCTTCCAACTGATCCTTGCTCCTCGATGAAGGATTGCATTTCCCGGCTGAGGCCAAGCTGCCGGGCCAGGGTGTCGAGCCAGGCGCGTTCCGCCTCGGTATCGACCTCGATGGCGGCCACCGCCAGCATGTACATGGTTTTGGCCACCGAGGGATCGGTGATGCCGGCGGTCAGCGCCTCGATACTTTGCGGCCGGTGCAATTCGTTGAGCAAAAACATCTTTTCCTCCTGACTGAGATCGGCTCCGCGCAGCCTATCGAGTACCGCCCGTTCTTCCTCCGCATCCATCGCACCATCGGCATGGGCTGCCGCAACCATCACCTGAATCATGCGCACCGCGAGTTCCGCCCCGGTCGCAGGGCTGGCGAGGGGCGCGCCTGCCGACGCGTGCGAGGCCGTCGGGCTGCCAGGTATCGGCGGCGGACTGCTTGCCGTGCCGCCAAGGGGTGGTGGCGGCACGGTGAACGATCCACCGCCCGGAGGAGGAGGCGGCACCTGTCCCGCGAGACCGGCAGGATTTTTTTGCCCCTGCTGCTTCAAAATCTCATAGGCGCCGACACCCAAGCCGATGATGGTCATCAGGCCCGATCCAGACCCCAAGCCCTTCAGCATCGATTTCTTGCCGCCGCCCCACGAACCGCTGCTTTTGCCGACCACCTCGCCCACAATTTTTCCCAACAACTTTTCCGCGTCAAACATGGATTCACCTGAATGAAGGATTGATCTCCGCCGCCCGCCCCGCTCCTCCGCGGCCGCCCTGCATTTGTCGTTGCCCCGGTCTCCCCTCGGGATACATTCTCCGCCTGATCGGGAGGCTTGCATCTTTCCGCGCGAGAAATTCAGCTTGTCGAGCGCGTTGATTGTCACGTATAATATTTTTAAATTAACGCATTCTTCCTTTCCTGCCAATGCTTGCGACCGTCACCACCAGCAACGCCTCCCTTGTCAACACCTACGACCGAAGCGGTAGAACGATTTCTCCTCTTCGCTCGCAGCCCGCACACCCCATTGCGCCCGCCGGAGAGATCGACGCCGCACGGGAACAGAAGGCGGATACCGTTACCCTTTCCCCACAAGGGCTCGACAAATCGCGGCAGGCACAGGCTCGTGACGGCGCGGAGTCATCATCTGCGGCTCCTGACACTAAAGACCGCCAAGCTCGGTCTGGCGCGGGCCAGGCGGACGGTGAAGAACTGACGGTGGAAGACCAAAAGGTGGTCCAACAGCTCAAGGAACGGGATCGCGAGGTCAGGGCCCACGAGATGGCTCATTTGGCCAGCGCCGGGCAGCATGCCCGGGGCGGCCCCACGTATACTTACCAGCAAGGCCCGGATGGTCGCCGCTATGCCATCGGCGGTGAAGTGCCGATCGACGTCAGCGAGGAAAAGTCGCCCGAGGAAACCATCGAGAAGATGCAGGCCGTCAAGCGGGCCGCCATGGCTCCGGCCGAGCCTTCATCAACGGATCGCGGCATCGCCGCCGCCGCTGCCGCCCTGGAAAGCAAGGCCCGCCAGGAAATGCAGACCGAGCAGGCCGAAGAATCGCCGCAACAGACAGCCACCGGCGAACCGGCGGCAACAGATCCAACGGTCCAAGCTACCTCCGAAGGCCAAGCTCCCCAACGACGTCCCACACGATCCCTGGACGTTCTCGCCTAACCCCTTCGACGCCCTGTGTCTTCATTCACCGACTTTTCCTTTTCCCCATGATGCACGCAAACGAATATATTGAGAGCCTCTTTTCCTTTATCAACAACTCGCCCACTCCGTTTCACGCCGCAGCCAACGGCGCGGCATTGCTCAGCGCCAACGGCTTTCAACGCCTGCGGGAAACCGATCGGTGGAGCAATCTCTCTTCTGGGGCGTACTATGTCCTCCGCAACGACGCCAGCCTGATCGCCTTTTCCCTGAACGATCGGCTGCAACAGGGCCTGCCGCTGCGCATGGCGGGTGCCCATACCGACAGCCCCGGCCTCAAGGTCAAGCCCAACCCCCTGCAGCAACGCCAAGGCTGTGTTCAGATGGGGGTCGAGGTCTACGGCGGCGCCTTGCTGGCTCCCTGGTTCGACCGGGACCTGTCCCTCGCCGGACGGGTGAGCTGGCGTTGCCGTGACGGGCATCTCCACTGCGGCCTGATCGATTGCAAACGGCCGGTGGCGATCATTCCCAGCCTGGCAATCCACCTTGACCGCGAGGTCAACAGCAAACGCAGCATCGACAAGCAAACCGATCTCATCCCCTTGTTGATGCTTTCAAACGAAAAGGCTTCACCGGATTTCAAGAAGTTGCTCATCGACCAACTGGTTGCCGACAATCCGAACGCGTCGGAGGCGGAGGTGCTCGATTTCGATCTCTTCCTCTACGACACCCAACCTCTTGCCCAAACGGGATGGCACAATGAATTCATCACCGGCGCCCGACTGGACAACCTGCTTTCCTGCCATGCCCTGCTGCACGCCCTGATTCGAAGCGATAACCGACACAACAGCCTGATCGTCCTCAACGATCATGAAGAGGTAGGCAGCGTCTCCACCGCCGGTGCCCAGGGGCCTTTTCTCAAGGACATCCTGGAACGGCTGATCCCCGACCCGGTGGTCCGCCGCCAGACCCTTGCCGGCTCCCTGTTCATCTCGGTGGACAATGCCCACGCGGTGCATCCCAATTTCATCGGCAAGCACGATCCGGAACATCTGCCCCTGCTTAATCATGGACCGGTTGTCAAGACCAATGCCAACCAACGGTACGCCACCAATGGTCTCACCGCCAGCCTCTTCCGCCTGTTCTGCCAACGGGCCGAAATACCCTGCCAGCAATTCGTCATGCGCAACGATCTTGCCTGCGGTTCGACCATCGGCCCGCTGACGGCCGCTGAACTGGGAGTTCCCACAGTGGACATTGGCATACCGCAACTGGCCATGCATTCGATCCGCGAGACGGCCGGCCGCCTGGACGGCTGGTATCTGCTGCGCGTCATGACCGCCATTTTCGCCGCTGGAGACGACGCGCTCCGCTGTCCGGAGGTCGGATTGCCCTAAAATCGTTCGCATACGGGTCCGGGAAAACATCGCGCGCCCAGGTTGAGAGAGAACGCCTGGGCAAAGCGCGCTCCTAAAATTCATTAAAAATAATTTATGGATGTAAAAATTAATTCTGAATGAATTTTTCTTGCCTCTCCTCTTTCTCTCGGTAATAATCGTCGGATTACAACAACAAAGGCGAACCACCCCCGTAACGGCGGCCGCACACCGCCTGCCCTAGGGCCGCCGCTCAAGCAGCCCCAGACATTGGATCGCCCCGATTCCGGAAAGAGTTGCGCTCCATGAAGAGGTTTCCCCATGTCCATTGGCACCAAAAAACTCCAGGTTCTGCACATTCTCTCGCAAAATCTCAACAATCCGCACCCACAGCTGGTCCGTTCCCACGATATCGCCAATCAGTTGAATCTCAGTCTCTCCGAGACCTATCTGCTCCTGAAGGTGATGAATGATCAGGGCGTTATCGAGAGCAACGTCGATCATCAGCTCTCCCTGATCACCCGCAAGGGATTGCAGTATCTCAACCGGGAGATCGCCCTGTAAGCCGGCGCATGAACGAAAACCACCCCCAGAACTACGACCATTATATCAAGGCGCTGATGGACATCAGCCAGGCCATCACCTCGGATCTGTTTCTCGAAGATGTGTTCAAGCTGATCGTCATGGTGGTGGCCAAGGTGACCGAGGTGGACATCTGCTCCCTGTGGCTGGTGGACGAAGACGTCACGCCCCCCAAAATCCGCCTCAAGGCCACCCAGGCCATTGAACCGGAGTACGTGATCGACCGGGCGCTCAACCTGGACGAAGGCGTGGTCGGCCATGTGGTTGCCACCCAAACCCCGCTGGTGATCGCGGATGTGCTCCAGTGCGAGATTTTCAAAGAAAAGGAAATGGCCAGGAAACTTGGCCTGGTCTCGATGGTCGGAGTGCCGCTGAAAGGGAAAAAGGATAAGATTATCGGGGTGATCAACTGTTTCACCTCCGTGCCCCATGAATTTTCCAAGACCGATATCAACCTGCTGACCACGGTGGCCAATCAGGCGGCGGTGGCCATTCGCAACACCGAGCTGATCATCAAGACCAAGATCATCGAAGAGGAACTGAAGGCACGCAAAAAGATCGAACGAGCCAAGGAAATCATCATGGAACGCCAGTCGCTGGGCGGCGACGAGGCTTACCGCTGGATCAGAAAGCGGAGCATGGATTCGCGCAAGACCATGCTCGAGGTGGCCGAGGCCATCCTGCTCTCCAACGAGCTCTATTCGCCGTGACCCGCGCCTGCGGCCGCGGCGGGAGAAGGGAGGAAAAAGGCGGCTCGGTCACACTTACTTATTGACAGATAAATTAAGTTTCAATAAATAATCACCTCGAAAGACTGGACACACAACGGCGTGTGTTTGGTTGACTTACTGCATGACATGACAAAGGCGTCTGTCTCCTTCCAGGGACAGGCGCCTTTTTTTGTCGACATCCTGTCTGTAACCGCAACTACAGACAATTATTTAACTAATTATGAGGAAAGCCATGCGATTTGCAAAAAACAACGATGTTCTGGGCACCACCAACCGAGGAAACCCTGCTGAATCCGGCCTGTGCACCCTGTGCCGCGCCGATTGCATGGGGCAGTGCGAAACCTGGAAATCCAGCCTGGTTGGCCGCAAACTGCTCTATCCGCGTGATTTCGGTGTCGTCACCGCCGGCGCCAACAACACCACCCACGTGGGCGTCTCCTACAATTCGTTGCGTATCCAGGGCTATGCCTACGGTGCCCACGGAATGGCCCAGGGCTTGTCGAGCGATCCGGACAACTGTATTTTCCCCAATGTTGACCTGACCACCGAATTTGGCAACGAGGTCAAGACCAAGAGCCGCATCCCGCTGATGACCGGCGCCCTGGGTTCGACCTTCATCGCTGCCAAGTATTGGGATTCCTTTGCCATCGGCGGCGCGCTTGTCGGTATTCCGATCGTGGTCGGCGAGAACGTGGTCGGCGTCGACAAGGCCTCGGAAATCAAGAACGGCAAGATCACCAAGGCTCCGGAACTGGATCGCCGCATCGACACCTACCTCCGCTATTTCGACGGATTTGGCGCGATCATCGTGCAGATGAACGTGGAAGACACCCGCAATGGCGTGGCCGAGTACGTGGTCGAGAAATACGGTGACCGGTGCATCGTCGAGCTGAAATGGGGCCAGGGCGCCAAGGACATCGGCGGAGAAATTCAGGTGGCCAGCCTCGAGTACGCCCAGTTCCTCAAAAACCGTGGCTACATCGTCGATCCCGACCCGACCCTGCCGGAAGTACAGAAGGCATTTGAAAAGGGCGCGATCAAGACCTTTGCCCGCCACAGCCGGCTCGGCGGCACCAACCTCAGCACCGTGGACCTGGTGCGCGAGGACTTCATGAAATCGGTTGACTATCTGCGCAAGATCGGCTTCAAGCGCATTTCGCTCAAAACCGGCTCCTATGGCATGGAAGAACTCGCCATGGCGATCAAGTTCGCCTCCGAGGCCGGCCTTGACCTGCTGACCATCGACGGCTCCGGCGGCGGTACCGGCATGAGCCCCTGGAACATGATGCAGAGCTGGGGCGTGCCGTCGATCAATCTCCACTCCAAGGCCTATGAGTACGCCTCCATCCTGGCCGCCCAAGGCAAGCGGGTGGTCGATCTCTCCTTTGCCGGCGGTTTTGCCCTTGAGGACAGCATCTTCAAGGGGCTGGCCCTGGGCGCGCCCTACACCAAGCTGATCTGCATGGGCCGGGGCATCATGATTCCCGGCTTCCTTGGCTCCAACATCGAGGGCGCACTCCATCCGGAACGCCGGGAAAAACTCAACGGCAACTGGGACAAACTGCCGGCGAGCATCAGCGCCATGGGCTCGACCCCGGAAGCAATCTTCGCTTCCTACTACGATGTGGAGAAAAAGGTCGGCAAAGAGGAGATGAAGAACATCCCCTACGGCGCCATCGCCATGTGGACCATGGCCGACAAGCTGGCCTGCGGCCTGCAGCAGCTGATGGCCGGAGCACGGAAGTTCCAGATCAACAAGCTCAGCCGCAACGACCTGTTTGCCGGCAATCGGGAAACTGCACGGGAGACCGGCATTACCTACATCACCGATTCCCGCGACGAAAGCGCCAAGAAGATCCTGGCGATGTAATTCCTCACCTTTTACCTTTCCGGGCAGGGCCTCCCTGCCCGGAAACCTTGCCCTACCTGATTTTCACCCACAGCAGTTCGGCGACGCAGTCACCGCTGTTCTCCCACTGTTCCGGCGTCTCCTTGCGCAGATAAATCAGATCGCCCGCTCCGGCTTCCTGGCGTTGGCCATTGACCCATACCGCTAGGCTGCCGCTGAGCAGATAACCCATTTCCTCCCCTTTGTGGCTGAAAAAGTGGTTGAACAGTTTGCAGCTCGGCTCGATTTTGAGCAAGTAGGTCTCGATGGCGGTCTCGCCGAGATCCGGAGGCAGCAGGCGAACGCCTTCCACCATGCCCTTGGGCGCCTTGTCCAGGGCCGCACCCGTCCCTTCACTGCCCCGGTACACACAGCCTTTCGCCTCTGCGGCCAGACCTTCAAAAAAAGAAGCCACCCCGATGGACAGACTCTCGGCCAGACGAAACAGGGCCGGCAGGGAGGGATAGATCAGATTTTTCTCGATCTGGGAAATACTGCTGGGGGTAACGCCGGCTTTTTCGGCCAATTCCTTTTGGGACAGGCCCTGCTTTTTGCGCACTGCCTTGATCCGGGCGCCAAGATCAAAACGGCCTGGCAGGGGGCGCGGCAGGTCAAAAACAATCTCCGTCTCCTCGCAGCTGAAGGCCTGCGGTTCGTTGAGGAACTTGGAGTCACGCTTCTCCGCCTTGAGGATCTTCAGGGCGGGCTTACCGTTTCGTACCGACAGATCGATCGCCACCTGGGCGATTTTGTTGATGTTGGCCTTCAGGCGGCTGGAATGCGCGCCTTTTTCCACTATCCAGTACGCGATGGTATCCAGCTCGTACAAACGGGGGCAGGTACGGGCATAGAATTTGGTGACCTGCTCCTCGCCGCCCCACAGATCCTGCATGCCTGTCAGGCTGTCCATGATGAACCGGATGTCGCCGGAGAGGTTGCCGTGCAGGCCGTAAATCGCCTCGCCCACCTGGGCGGGGTTGGCTGGATCATTGACCTTGATCACCTGATAGGGCCACTGGGCGCCGTCCTTTTCGTAGAACTTGTTGAACACCCCGGAGCGGTCGCCCTTGCCGTTGGTGAAGCAGTCGAGAATGGTGAAATTCTGGCTTTCGGCCAGCGGCCCGAGAAAGGTGACCACATTTTTCGGCGAGCGGTCAAAGCTGACATAGATGATCGGCTTTTTGTGGGCCAACGACTCGCGGATGAAATGGACGCAGAAGGCTGCGGAAAAACTGCCCGCATCCTCGTACCACAGAACATTGTCGCCAATGAACAGATCGCCGAGCAGGTGATCGAGCTGGCTGATTCCGGAGGAAACCCGTTTCTTTCTGGCTGCATCGGTCACGGCCGCACCTTACTCGGAGGCATGGGCCATGAGCCGCATATAGTCCTCGTGCCGGCTCATGCGGTCATCGAGCAGCTTGTTCTGGGCAAACCCGCAGGTGTGTTCCTTGCAATAGGCCCCGTCGGTGATCGAATTCATGACCATGGCCGGAATGTCGTAATGGTGGATGGTGGTGAACTTTTTCACCTTGCCCTCCTCGATGATCATGATCCGGTTCATGTGCAGACTGTCTTCCTTGTTGTTGAGATAACCGAGCTTCTGGAAACTCTTGCGGCCGTATTGCCCCGGCGGGGTGTGATCGCTGACCAGAATGATCAGACTTTTCTCGTCCAGCTCCAGCAGACGGTTCACGTACTCGGCCACCGCCTGGGAGCGGTAAAAGATTTGGTTGGCGGCCCGCTCAAGATGCTGATCTTTAAATTTAGAGAGCATCTTCAGCACTTTGGGACGTTTCTCCTCGTTCAGCTCGTGGGGAAAGTGCCCATAGATGGTCAGGAGATAGTTGAACAGCGGCGGGCCGTCGGCCTCCTGGAGAAGGGGGGCGATGAATTCCAGATTTTGCGAAAAAATGGTGCCGTCGTACATGTAGCCCATCTCTTTGCTGGTGTCTCCCTTGATCAGGTAACTGTCGCTGCCGTTGACGTATTCCCGGGGAAAATACATCTTGGCGAACCCCATACCCTGATAGGCGTTGGGGGCGTTGAAAAAACTGGGGTTATAGGCGTTTGACGCCATGGTCCGATAGCCGGCCGCCTGGAGCGCCCCTGGCAGGCAATAGGCGGACGCGCCGGTGAAACTGTTGAATTCGACCCCGGCAAGCTCTTCGAAGGCGGGCACACCGCACAGCACCTCGAATTCCGCCTGGGCTGTCTTGCCGCCGACCACCGGCGAGAGGGAAAAGCCCATCCTGTTGCCGAACAGTTTCTTGAAGCTGGGGTGAAAGGGATCCTTGGTGTAACTGGCGTTCTTGAACAGGGTGGGATCGAGAAAACTCTCCAGCACCACCAGGTGGACATTGCGCTTGTTGCCGTTGGCGGCGACCCAGCCGGCCAGCTGCTGGGCCTGTCGCTCATACTCGCCTCGGTCGCGATAGACCGCGGTCTTGGCCCGGGCCATCTGGCGTTCAGCCTCGCGATAGAGCAGCATCATGAAACGGCCGTTATTCTCGGCGCTGACCGCATCCGACCAGTATTCGATCGGCCGGCCCACCTTGCGGTAGGTGGCAGTGTACTGTTCAGGATACCATTCCGCGGCCCCGATCAGCAGCACGAGCGGCAGGCCGCCGACCAGCACCAGCCAGAATTTTCGATAGTTGATCGACCAGAGAAAATATCCCAGAGGCAGGACGACAAAGAGCACCAGCAACCCGATATACGGCAGGGAGAGCACCTTGAGCAGTTCCGGCACCTCGGCCAGCTCCGAGAAGCGAAAAACATTGCTGTACATCAGGAAATAGATGTCCTGGCCGAGATAGGCGTAAAACAGCGGCAAGGCCGCGAGCCAGGCCTGCCAGCGCGACGGCCGCAGGATCATATTGAAATAGCAGTATAGATAGAACAGCAGGGTCAGCTCCCAGTATTCCTTCTTCAGCATGACCCCAGTGGTCTCGCCGTAGCGAAACAGCATCAGCGGTTCCATTTCGGTGAACGCCAGTACCCCGCCCAATCCACCCAGCATGAGAATGACCATGGAGTAGGCGTAGACGCCAACGAGAAACAGTGTGTAACGGTTGAACAGCAAGGAGACAGCACACAGGGAGACAGCCCGCGCCTTGAGCGCAAGTGCCGCGGAAACGCCATTGGTCGCCATTGGAATATCGAACAGGAAGTGGGAATTAGAATGAACAGGCTATGCGGCCGGAAACTATAGCCGAATCCCATCCGGATCGGCCAACGGCACATACACATCAATTTAAAATACTATCATAATGAAAGAACAATGCGTCAACATATTTTTCCCGGCACCTTCCCCCTTGAAGCCTTGAACAACAAGGGTTCGGCAGGAGCCCCCCGCCTTTTTTCCTACCACCGCGTGCCTGTCCGGAAAATGAGCGTTTGCTCTCCGGCACTGTATCCGCCCCTTTTTGCATGCAAGGCGCTGAACCTGTTTGACAAGCGAATCACGGTTCAGTAATGGTGAGCACCCATTGTTTCCATGACCACTTACCCCCTGTTTTCACCATAGGAACCGATCATGACCGCGACACTCATTCAGCGTACCGCCTCGGCCTACACCTATCCCCTGCTGATCAAAAACATGTTTCTGGCCCCGGTCGTTGACAATCCCGATCAGGAAATCGTCTACCGGGATCACCTTCGCTACACCTACCGTGACTTCCGCCAACGGGTCCACCGCCTGGCCAATGCCCTGACGGCCGTGGGGGTCAAACCGGGGGACACGGTGGCGGTGATGGATTGGGACAGCCACCGCTATCTCGAATGCTTCTTTGCCGTGCCCATGCTCGGCGCGGTGTTGCACACCATCAATGTCCGCCTCTCGCCGGAGCAGATTCTCTACACCATCGATCATGCCGAGGATGACTATCTCCTGATCAACGACGAATTCCTGCCGGTCATCGAACAGATCAAGGGCCGCATCGACACGGTCAAGCGCTATGTGCTGCTCACCGATCTCGATAACCCGCCCGCAACCGCCATTCCCCTGGCGGGAGAATACGAGGACCTGCTCAGCCGGGCCGACGATCACTTCGACTTCGAGGATTTCGACGAAAACACCCGGGCCACCACCTTCTACACCACCGGCACCACCGGCATGCCCAAGGGGGTCTATTTCAGTCACCGGCAACTGGTACTGCACACCCTCGGCAACCTGGCGGCCTTTGGCACCGCCACGCATCAGGGACGGTTCCATCAGCAGGATGTCTACCTGCCGCTGACGCCGATGTTTCACGTCCATGCCTGGGGCATGCCCTATGTGGCCACCTCGCTTGGCGTCAAGCAGGTCTATCCGGGCAAATACGCCCCGGGCCCCATCCTGCAGCTCATCGCCCGGGAAGGCGCCACCTTTTCCCACTGCGTGCCCACCATCATGCACATGCTGATCAACCACCCCAGCTTCGAGGAGATCGACCTCTCCCGCTGGAAGGTCCTTATCGGCGGCTCGGCCCTGACCAAGGCGATGTGCCAAAAGGTGTTGAATCGGGGCGCGGACATCTTCACCGGGTACGGCATGTCCGAAACCTGTCCGATCCTCACCGTTGCCCATGTGCATCGCGACGACCTGGAGAGCGACGAGGAGGTCGCCCTGCGCTGCAAAACCGGCCGGCCCATCCCCCTGGTGCAACTGCGTCTGGTGGATGAACAGATGAACGATATCCCCAAGAACGGCGAGGAGGTGGGCGAACTGGTGGTCCGCGCCCCCTGGCTGACCCAGGGATATCTCAAGGATCAACGCAACTCGGAAAACCTGTGGAAAGGCGGCTATCTACACACCGGTGACGTGGCCAATATCAATCCCGAGAACTACGTCACCATCACCGATCGGATCAAGGACGTGATCAAGACCGGCGGCGAATGGCTCAGTTCGCTGGAACTGGAGGATGTGATCGGCCTGCATCCGGCGGTGGCCGAGGTGGCGGTAATCGGCATGAGCGACAAGAAATGGGGCGAACGGCCCCTGGCTCTGGTGGTGACGAAAAAAGACGCGACACCGCCCACGCCGCGGCAACTGGTCAGCCACATCAACCAGTTCATCGAAAAAGGGCTGCTCTCCAAGCAGGCCATGCTGCTCAAAGTGAGGGTGGTCGAGTCGATCGACAAAACCAGCGTTGGCAAGATCGACAAAAAAACACTGCGCGTCAAGCATCTGGGCTGAACGCGCGCCCTCCGACTCTGGAGGCCGACGCCAGCCCCTCCCCAGCGGGAGAAAGGCCGCCATCGTCGTCGCGGCCGTTCTCCCGTGCGCCCGTAGCGATTCATCACCCGCGGTCACCCCGGGACGGATGAAACAGGGCGCAGTTTTCCCCTTCCTCGCCCAGACGACACGAGATGGCGTTCAGGGCCTGCCCCTCGGTGGCAAAGATGTTCTGCTCGCCGACAAAACCGTCGAGCCCGGTGGCCCGCATCACGTCCAGCACCTGTTTCTTCAGTCCGGAAAACACTACCTCCACCCCCGATTGGTGCAGTTGCGCCACCAGATTGTGCAGCATCTCCTCACCCGAGGAGTCGATGGAGTTGATGGCGTCGCCAACCACCAGGAGGAACTTGGTCTCGCGGTGATCGGCCATGGCACCCAGCACCGCATCCTCGAAATGGGCGATGTTGGCGAAGTAGAGCGAACCGTCAAAACGGATGGCCACCACCTGGGTCGAGGTGGCCAGATCCGGATGGTATTTCACATCCCGCAGGGTGCCATCCTCGTGGCGCCCAAGAATGGCTACCCGCGGCGCCATGGTGCGGTAGAGATAATGGCCGATGGCCAGCAGCGCCCCGACCATGATCCCCTTGTCGAGATGCGGCGCGGCCAGCAGGGTGACGACAAAGGTCGCCAGGGCGACCAATCCATCGGCGCGACTGGCCTTCCAGATGTGTTTGAAGGCTTGGGGCGTGACCAGACCGGCCACGGCCAGCAGGATGATCACCGCCAGCACCGCCTTGGGCAGATGATGGATCAGCGGGGTGAGGAACAGCAGGGTGATGCCGACAAACACACCGTTGCACACCATGGCCAGCCCGGTGGTGGCCCCGGCCTGGAGATTGATGGCCGACCCGGTGAAGGATCCACAAGCCGGATAGGCCTGAAAACAGGAACCGCCGATATTGGCCAGCCCCTGACCGATCAGCTCCTGATTGGGATCAATGCGCTGCTTGGCCTTGCCGGCCATGGCCTTGGCCATGGAAATGGACTCCATGAAGGCTACCAGGGCGATGACCAGGGCGGCGCTGAACAGTTGCAGCACCCCGTCGAGACTGAAGGACGGCAGGCGCGGCGCAGGCAGGCCGGCGGGGATCGCGCCCACCACCTCGCCGCCGCCGTTCAGTTTCATTTCTCCCCGCGCGACCTTCTTGACATGCCACTGGCGGCCGTCCGTTTCCATGCCCACCGGCTCCCGACCCCGCTGGTAGAGCAGCGCCGAACCGTGTTCCCCGGCCTTGGCGCGGACAAAATACAGCTTGCGGATATCGCGCAGCCGTTTGCGGCTTTCCAGCTCCAGCGCCTTGATATCGAGATCGAGCAGCTCGATCCGGTAGCGCAGATCGGCGGCCTCGCGTGAACTGCGGTTGCGTTCCGCCTGGCGCAAACGGGTGGCAAAGGCGGTAAGGCTGGCGTTCAACTCCTCGATCCGCTGGACCGTGGCCTGATAGGCCTCGACCCTCGAACGGGCCTCGGGGGTGGCGATGTCGCTGACTTTGCCGCTGGCGGTGTGCTCAAAACCGATCAGGGCGCTAACCACGGTGGTCACGGCCACCACGATCAGCACCCCGGGCTTGGCCAGGATCGCAATTTTTTTGACCAGCAGCATCAGTGCCAGGCTGAAGACCGACATGGCCAGGGTGGGCAGATGGGTCAAGGGCAGATAACCGAGCATCTCCCAGACGTCTTGAAGAAAAAAGTCGCTTCGCCCCTTGGGGATGCCGAGCAGCATGTCCAACTGGGAGAGACCGATGATGATGGCCGCGGCATTCATGAACCCGAGGATCACCGGATGGGAGACAAAATTGACCGCGCTGCCCAGTTTGACCACACCCAGAAAGAGCTGGATGCAGCCGACCATCAGGGTGAGCAGCAATGCCAGACCGATGTACTCTTCGGAACCGGGCATGGCCAGGGGGGCGACCGCGGCGGCGGTCATCAACGAGAGAATGGCCACCGGCCCGGTGGCCAGCTGCCGGGAGGAACCCCACAGGGCGCCGATGATCGCGGGCACGAAGGCGGTATACAGGCCAAACTGAAGCGGCAGCCCGGAGAGCTGGGCGTAGGCCATGGCCTTGGGCACGAGCACCAAGGCGCCGGTGATGCCGGCCATCAGATCGGAGCGCAGAATAAGGGGCGAAACCGGAAACCAGGAAAGAAACGGGAAAAGGCGCACTGCCAATTTGTTGACCATAGTCACGTATCCGATGGGAAGGATTGAAAACGGCCTGTCCGGCCAGAGGCAAACAGAACAGCAAGCCGTTCCGCTTCGTTTGGCGGCGCGTCCGCCTAGGCGGAAACCACCAACACCGCGCAACTGGCTTGACCGATCACCTTCTCGGTCACATGCCCCTTCAGCAGCTTGGCCACGCCCCCCCGGCCGCGGCCGCCGATGAGGATCATGTCCACGTGCTGTACCTGCGCGGCCTCGACAATGCATGCAGCCGGATCGCCCACCGCTACCAGGGGTTCCCACGGAATCCGCAGTCCTTGCCGGCGGGCCTGGCCGCAGATCTCGGCAACCAACGCCTCAGCCTGGGGACGGTCCTCTTCCCGGCCGGCCACCGTCAACACGGTCAATCGTTCCAGGCCAGCGCAGGCGCGACTCAGACCGAGGGCCTCCTCGACGGCCCGCCGGCCGTTGGCTGAATCGTTGGCGGCCAGCAAGATCCGGGAACCGTTGATGGTGCAGTCCCTGGGAGCCACCAGCACCCGGGGGAATCCCTGGGCGATGACCTTGGCGGTCATCTTACCCACCAACAGCGATAGGCGGCCGCTCTTGCCGTGACGGCCCATGACAATGACATCGGCCTGCCGCAAGCGGGCCTGGTCGACAATGGCCTTCTCCGGCGTGCTCGAGCCGATCACCACCACCTCGACGGCCACCCCGCTGTCCTGGGCCATGACGCGGATACGTTCCAGATGGGGGGTCAAATCCTGCTGTCCCTGACGAACAGCGAAATGGGCGGCATTGATCGACTCGACCTGGGTGTGCACCACATGGAGGACGATCACCCGGGCATGGCAGGCCTGACCAAAGAAAAGGGCTTCGCGGACGGCTCCCTCGCTGAAGGGGGATCCGTCGGTCGCCACGAGCAGGGTCTTGGCCTCACCGAGCAGACTGGTACCAGAACATTCCATGGAACCTCCTTTGGCTGGTGGATGAACACTGCCTTCCAAACTACCATCGTTGCCGCGCCAAGACAAGCGGCCCGTCATGGCGAACAGGTTCACCCTCCCGGCCAGACCGTTCCCGCCGCCAACGCCTTGGCGTCAAAGCACGTTTTTCGTTTGTTTCTTTTTCGGTTCTATGCTGAAATAATAATCATTTTGACAGCCGTCCTGTTCCGCCGCCATCGTCCAGCCCTGCGTTCAACGGGAGAAACCCATGCACAACGATGAGTTCATCGAATTGATCGAGGATGTTCCGCAACAAACCGGGAAGGCCGAACATTGTTCCATGCCGCCCTGGAAGGTCCTGATCGTCGATGACGACGTTGATGTGCATGAAAGCACCACCTTTGCCCTGCAGGGGCTGACCATCGAAGGTCGAACCCTCCAGCTGCTCCATGCCTCGTCCAGCGAGGAGGCGCTGCGCCTGCTGGTCCGGGAAGACAATATTGCCGTGATCCTGCTCGATGTGGTCATGGAAACCGACGACTCCGGCCTGCGCGCCGTGGACGCCATCCGCAACGATCTCAACCTGCGCAACATCCGCATCATCCTCCGCACCGGGCAACCCGGCCACGCGCCGGAAATCGAAACCATCCAGCGCTATGACATCAACGATTACAAAACCAAGAGCGAGCTGACCCGGACCAAACTGTATACCACCCTGACCACCGCCATCCGCGCCTACCACCAGTTGAGCCGCATGGACGCCAACCGGCGCGGCCTCGAACAGATCATCGAGGCCAGCAATCAATTGATCGCCGAACGGGGATTGACCAGCTTTGCCGAAGGCATCATCATGCAGATCGCCAGCCTCATCGACATCCGGCCCGAAGGGCTGGTCTGCGCCAGCAAGGGCCATGCGTCCTCGGACAACGATCCGCAGCAGCTCAAAATCATCGCCGCGGCCGGCTGCTACCGTCACCTCATCCAACATCCGCTGGCGGATATCGGCAACGAACGGATCATCGCCGATCTGACCCGCTGCCTCAACGAACGTCGCAACCTGATCGGCGACCACAGCCTGAGCTTCTACTTTTCGGGGCGGGATGAAGCGGGATATGCCGCCTTTGTCGACTCGCCCCAGCTCCTGGACGAGATCGACCGTCATCTGTTGCAGGTCTTTTGCACCAACATCGCCCTCTGCGCGCAGAATGTGCAGCTGGTCGACCGGCTGCACGACCTGGCCTTTGTCGACACCATGCTCGGCCTGCCCAACCGGACCGCCTTTGTCCAGCAACTCAGCGCCCGGCTCGGCGATCGCCGCCACGGAGCCAGCGCCGTCGCCCTGATCGATATCGATCATTTCGCCGAAACCAACGACATGTTCGGCCATGCGTACGGCGACCTTCTTTTGGCGGCCATCGCCGCCCGGCTGCGCGAGCATCTCAACACCGGCCACACCATCGCCCGGGTGGCTGGCGATACCTTCGCTCTGCTCGGCGATCGGCGGCAAATCAACCCCGAGCGCCTGATCGCGCTCTTCACGCCTCCTTTCACCATCGAAGGGGTGGCCCGACCGGTCTCGGTGTCCATGGGGTTTGCGCCGATCAGCGACGAAACCGACGGCCAGGAAGTGCTCAAGAATGCCTCCATCGCCCTCAAGCGGGCCAAGTCCAAGGGCCAGGGCCTGGCCGAAACCTATACCCCGGCGATCGGCCAGGAAACCAAGGAGCACATGGGCCTGCTCCAGGGCATCTACCATGCCTTTGCCGACCAACGGTTTTTTCTCGTCTATCAGCCGCAGATCAACCTGTTCACCAACGAGGTCACCGGTCTTGAAGCCCTGCTCCGCTGGCGGACGGCAGACGGCGCCCTGGTGCCGCCGGGACGATTCATCCCGGTGGCCGAGCGATCCGGACTGATCGTCACCCTCGGTGAATGGGTTTTGCGCTCCGCCCTGGAGGCCTGGAAGGTCATCCGCGATGCGGGCTATGCGGATCTGCGCATGGCGGTCAATGTGTCCCTGGTCCAGTGCAAGCATCCGGCGATGCTCGACATGCTCGACCACATCCTGGTCGACAGCAACGCCGACCCGGCCCACCTGGAACTGGAGATCACCGAATCAGTGGCCATCATGGGCATGACCCAGGTCGTCTCGCTGCTCAAGGCAATCAAGGAACGCCATATCGACGTGGCCATCGACGACTTCGGCACCGGGTTTTCCTCCCTCTCCTATCTGGATCGGCTGCCGGTGGATCGGCTCAAGATTGACCGCAGTTTTGTCGCGCCCCTCGACGACAGCCGCACTGGAGCACGAATTGCCGAAATGATCGTCTCCCTCGGCCATACCCTGGGAATCACCGTGCTTGCCGAGGGCGTCGAAGATCCGGAACAGGCGGTCATCCTGAAAAACATCGGCTGCAACGAGGCGCAGGGGTATCTGTACGCCAAGCCCATGCCCCTCAACGAACTGCTTGTCTGGCTGGCCAACTGGCAGGGAGGGCGGCCGTGATGCCGTTTGTGCGGATTCTTGCGCTCTGTGTCCTCTGCCTCTACGCCTGCGGCCCGCGGGAGCCGATCCGCATCGGCCTGATCGCCGGGCTGTCCAGCCGCACCAGCGACACCGGCGAGGGCGCGCGCAACGGCCTGCTTCTGGCCATCGAGCAGCGCAACGCCCAAGGCGGCATCCAGGGACGGAAAATTGAAATGGTCGCCGCCGACGATGGCCAGGACCCTGTCAAGGCGGTCCAGGCCATCAACGAATTGATCGCCGCCCGACCGAGCATCATCCTCGGCCCGCTCACCAGCTCCATGGCCGAGGCGGTTCTGCCCGTCGTCAACCAATCGAATGTCGTGCTCCTCAGTCCGGTGATCACCTCGCTGCAGTTTGTCGGCAAGGACGACATGTTTTTCCGGCTCAACCGAACCACCCGCGACAATGCCGAGGAGTATTCGCGGGAAATGCTCGCCGACGGCCAGCGGCGGGTGGCGATCGCCTATGACATCCGGAACCGCTCGTTCACCGAAAGCTGGCTGCACGAATTCCGCCGGGCATTCCAGGAACGGGGCGGTACGATCAGCAGCGCCGTCAGTTTTGCCTCGTCGGCCGATACCGCTTTTGGCGAGGTGAGCCGCCAGCTGCTCGCCAGTCACCCCCAGGGACTGCTGTTCATTGCCAACGCCATCGATGTGGCCCGTCTCGCGCAACAGGCGCGCAAACATGCCCCGGCTATCCCGCTGACCGCCGTTGAATGGGCCGCCAGCGAGCAGTTGCTCGAATTGGGTGGCAAGGCCGTGGAGGGGTTGCTCATCGCCCAGTCGCACAACCGGACCGACACCTCGCCCCGTTTCACGGCCTTTGTAGAAACCTATCGCCAGCGCTTTCACCAAGAGCCTGGATACACCGCGGTGGCCACCTATGACGCGGCCACCGTGTTCTTCACCGCCATGGAACGACGTCAGCCCAACGAGCCCTTGAAGGCGGCCCTGTTGCGATGCGGCCCCTACCAGCTCCTCCAACAGCAGATCGAGTTTACTCCTTACGGCGACACCACTCGGCAGGTGTATTTCACCCGTATCCAAAACGGCCGTTTCGTCCTGGTGCGCTGATGGCACACAAACCCTGGCGGCTAGGCACCTTTGTCATCTTCGTTCTCTCGGTCACCACGGTGACCACCATCTTCATTGTCGGCAGCCTGATCCTGCTGATCCGTATTCCGATGATCGAGCAGGAATCCCGGGCCGCCGTCCGCCAGCAGGCCGGCGAGCTGGTCGGACGGATGGAACTGCTGCTCGGCGGCCTGGAGACCCGTCTCGCTCTGGTCCGCGACGCATTGGCCCGGATCCCGCTCGACCAGCGGGAAGACTTCCTTGACCAAGCCGTGGAATCGGCGCCGGCTTTCACCGCCATGTATCTGGTTGCGCGCCAAGGCACCATCGTCGCGGCCGGCGTGGGCCCCGACTTGCGGTCGCAGAGGCAGGATACCCATGGCATCGACCTGTCGGCCAATCCTCTTTTCCGGGCGGTGATCGGCGACGGACAGCTCAACTGGAGCGACAACTATCTCTCCTGCATGTCGGGCAGCATCACCGTCGGGTTGGGCATGGTTGCCGGAGCGGACCATGTGCTCATCGCCGAGATCCCCCCTTCCTACTTTCTCGACACGGCGCGCATCGTGGCCGGTGAACAGACTTCGCCGTTCTGGATCGTTGACCGGCGGGGCGAGGTTATCACCGCCACCGGCGACCAGTCGGCCACGGGGTCGTTCAATCTCCTGGGCCACCCCTTGTTGCAGGCAGCGATCCACAACACCCGGCTGCCGGAATTTTTCGAATACATGGGACGGCGCTATTTTGCCGGCCTGGCGCAATCACCGGCGCTCAAGTGGTTTTTCATCGCCACGGCGCCGAGCGGCTGGCACAACCCGCAAATCCGGATGATCCTGGTGATCGTTGCCGCCGCCTTTCTGACCGCGATCCTGATCGGAACCTTCCTGACACCCTTCTGGGCCCGGCAGCTCCTCACCCCCCTGGCCAGCATCATCACTCAGGCCCGACAGGTTGCCGAAGGGCGGGATGATGGCGCTTGGCCGCGAGGGCACATCCGTGAACTCAACGATCTGTCCACCCACCTGGAAACCATGGCCGTGGCCATTCGTGAACGGGAACAACGTTTTTCGACCATCTTCCACACCTCGCCCACGGCGATGCTGGTCAGCGAAACCGATGCCGACTGCACCGCCTCGGATGTCAACCGGGCCTGGTGCGCCCTCTTCGGCTGGACCCGCGAGCAGATTCTCGGCAAGAAAGGAGTCGAGGTCCGCTTCTGGCAATCGTCCCAGGTGCGTGACCGGCTGTTTGCCCAGGCCGTGGACACACCGGTGCTGGAGGAGGTTTGGCTGCTCCATGCCGCCGGCCATCCCCTGCTCTGCCGTCTCTCCACCGCCCAGTTTGACATCACCGGACGGAAAATGGTGGTCTGGACCTTTGAGGATGTCACCGAAATCAGACGAATGGACCATGAACTGCGGCAACTGAACCAGGAGTTGGAACAACGGGTGATCCAGCGGACCGAGGACCTGTCGCGCAGCAACAAGGAGCTGTCCCAGGCTCTGGCCGACCTGCGGATGACCCAGCGCGAACTGGTGCGCGCCGAAAAAATGGCGGCCCTGGGCAATCTGGTCGCCGGTGTCGCCCACGAAATGAACACGCCCATCGGTAACGGCCTGATCGCGGTCACCACCCTTGCCGATCAGGCGCGCGCCTTTCGCCACGCCTCGGCCCAGGGCATCCGCCGCTCGGATCTCGAAGCCCTGTTGGCCAATATCGATCAGGCCACCGACATCGCTTCCCGCAACCTCCATCGGGCCGCCGATCTGCTTGCCAATTTCAAGCAAGTGGCCGTGGATCAGACCAGCTGCCAGCGCCGCAGTTTTGCCGTGCACGAGGTGATCGATGAAATCGTCACCACCCTCAAGCCGTCCTTGAAGCGCACCCCCTATGTGATCAAAACCGCCATTCCCAGCGGCCTGACCATGGACAGCTATCCTGGCCCCCTGGGCCAGGTCCTCTCGAACCTGATCAACAACGCGGTCCTCCATGGATTTGACGGACGGCCGCACGGCTGTGTCGATATCCAGGCCGAACAGGACGCCGACGGCCGCATCGTCCTGCGGGTTCACGATGACGGCAAGGGCATTGCCGCCGAGATGATCAACCGCATCTTCGATCCCTTCGTGACCACACGGATGAGCAGCGGCGGCACGGGCCTGGGCCTGCATATCGCCTACAACGCGGTCACCAACATTCTTGGCGGCACCCTGACGGTCGACAGTGTCGAGGGCCAGGGTACGGTGTTCACCCTGCGCCTGCCGGCCAACGCGCCCCAGGCAACCACGGAAACAGCCATGCACTATGGCCTGCCCTTGCCCCAGTAGCGCAAGGATGGGGAATATTCTTCAATGCCCGCGCGGACCATTGCCTTCTGGCCGCGATCTTTTCCCGCCGGGCCTCGGAGGACGTTGATGAACAAGGCAAACTTCTGGTTGCAGGGCAAACCGGGAAGAGGTATCGGCGCTTTTCTGGTCGTGCTGTCGCTCGTGCTGGCCGGCACGGCCTGTTCCCCTCCGGAACCGATCCGAATCGGTTTTATCGGCGGCACCTCCGGCAGGGGGGCCGATCTCGGCATTGCCGGCCGCGACGGGGCGCAGCTGGCCATCGAGCGGTGCAATCAACAGGGTGGCATCTCGGGAAGATCGATCGAACTGCTGATCAAGGATGACGCCCAGGATCCGGAAACCGCCCGCAAGGCGGTGGAGGAGCTCGCCGCCCGGGGCGTGGAGGCGATCATCGGGCCGATGACGAGCGACATGGGCCTGGCGGTGACTCCGGTGGTCAACCGGCAGCGAATCGTGACAGTCAGCCCCACCGTCACCACCGAGGAACTCACCGGCAAGGACGATTATTTTTTTCGGGTGACCTCCACCACCCGCATATTCGCCACCACCAACGCCCGCTTTCAGTTAAGGGAAAAACGGATGCGCCGCGTGGGGGTGATCTACGACCTCGGCAACCGCACCTTCACCGAAAACTGGCTCCGTCAGTTCCGTCAGGCCTTCGAGGAGGGCGGCGGAAGCATCGTCGCCCAGAAGACCTTCCTTTCCGGAAAAGATACCTCCTCTATGGATCTGGCCAAGGACCTACTGACCAACCCCATCGACGGTATCCTGATCATCGCCAACTCCATGGATTCGGCCCTGCTCTGCCAGCAGATTCGCAAGCTCAACAACAAGCTGCCGATCACCCTGGCGGACTGGGGCGCCACCGAACGGCTCCTGGAACTGGGCGGCCGGGCGGTCGAGGGCGTGACCGTGGTCCAGACCTTTGACCGCAACAGCAGTCATCCGTCCTATGTCCACTATCGCAAGACCTATCTCGACCGATTCAAACGGGAACCAGGCTTCCCCGGCGTCTATGCCTTTGACTCGGCCAACGTGATCCTTGAGGCGCTCTCCCGGCGGAAAAGGGGGCAGAGTCTGAAAGAAGCCCTGCTAACGATTCGTGAATTCAAGGGCGTGCAAAGCCACTTTTCTTTCGACGATTTTGGCGATGTCCGCCGAGCGCATGTGTCGATGAGCGTGGTGAAAAACGGCCAATTTGTGGTGATCGAATAAGGTCTGATCGCTTTATTCGCCAATCCCCGCAACGCGTATTGACCGAATTTCCGCTTTCGCTTATGAGGGGACCAGAAAGCTGAACCCAGCGGCAACCAAGGGTATCCGGGGACGGGCTGTAGCCTGCGATCCCCGCCGCCGGGGAGGAAACCGCGCCAGAACACGGCGCCCAGACAGGAAGAAGGTAGACCGATGACATCCATCCGCAGCAAAGTGTTCCTCATCATCGTGGCGGTGTTCGCGCTCCTGGTCGGAGTGAACTTTTTCATCCAACGATCCATCATCTACCCCAGCTTCCTGGAACTGGAGCAGAAGGAGGCCGGTGAGCATCTCAAGCGGATCATTCACGCCATCGACCGGGAAATAGCCCACCTGAACAAGCTCTGCGGCGATTGGGCGGTCTGGGATGATTCCTACGCCTTCATGGCCAACCAGTCCAAAACCTTCATTGCCAGCAATTTGAACGAGGAAACCCTGGAGGCCGACCATCTCAATCTCCTGGTGTACTGCGGAACCGACGGCACCATCGTCTGGCGCTACGCGGTCGACTCGCTCAACCGGCAGCCGCTTGCCTTTGATTTTCTCGCCAGCGGCCGAATCGCGCCGCACCATCCCCTGCTTGCCGTGCACCCCATCGCCGACGGACAAAAAGGCGCTTCGGGAGTCTTCAACTCTCCCTTCGGCTCGCTGCTGTTCGCCACCCGGGAGATTCTCCAGTCCGACGGCAGCGGTCCGGCCAGGGGATATCTGATCATGGGCATCTTCCTCGACGCATCGATGCAGCAGCTCCTGCGGGAGCAGACCCGCATAGGGTTCGACATCGTCTATCCCCCCGCGGAAATTCCCTCCCAGTGCGATATCGAGAGTATCGAGGCCCTGAAGCACTCCTCCCTGACCGAAATGGTCCTGGGCGGCGGCAATTCTCTCAGAATCTGCGGCATATACCGGGACGACGCCGGAGCGCCCCTTTTCGGCCTGCGGTTCCTGCTGCCGCGCGACATCACCCGCAAGGGCATTGCCAGCATGCGATACGCCTCCGCTTTGGTGGTCGTCTCCGGGCTGATCATCCTCCTTATCCTCAGCGCCGTGCTTCACCAAGTGATCCTCCGACCGGTGCAACGTCTGACCGAACACGCGATCAGGCTGGAACAGGGGGAAGAGCATCGCCTGCTTCTCGATCTCGAGCGGAACGACGAAATCGGCAGGCTCGCCCACAGCCTCGACACCATGGTCCAGACCATCAGCCAGCGGACCAAGGATCTCAAGGAGGCCAACGAGCAGCTGATCTGGCTGTCCATGCTCGACGGCTTGACCGGGATCGCCAATCGCCGCATGTTCGACCTGAATATCAAAAAGGAATGGCGCCGGGCCATGCGCGACCAGACCCCTCTTTCCCTGATTCTGCTGGATGTGGATTTTTTCAAGGGCTACAATGACACCTACGGTCATCTCCAGGGGGACCAGTGTCTGATCAGGGTGGCGAGTTCCCTCCAGCAACAGGTCCACCGGCCGTCAGACTTGGCGGCCCGCTACGGCGGCGAGGAGTTTGTCCTGGTCCTGCCCAACACCTCGGCAGAGGGCGCCATGCTCCTGGCCGAACGGGTGCGCTCGGCGGTGCAGGCGCTGGCAATCGAACACCGCGCCTCCCTGGTGTCGCCGTTTGTGTCGATCAGTCTCGGCGTGGTGACCACGGTGCCGCCGGTTGAGCGCGAAGACGGCGCGATGCACGAATTTCTCGCACTGGCCGACAAGGCGCTGTATCAGGCCAAACAGCAAGGCCGCAACAGGGCAGTCTTCGAGCCTGTTCCGTCTCGGCGCCACCTCGGTGCTCCCGACGACAGCAAGCCGGAAACGCACCGTTCCGGCAGAGGGGAAAAAGCATCCCATGAATCCAGGCAATGACGCATCGTTGACGTCGATGACCGGACTGCCCGCCACGGGACAAACCAGCAGCGCTCCCGGTAAACGCCTCCCGGGGAAGGGCGGGCTTGTCCATCCACTTCTCCTCGTCCTGGCGTTGTTCGTTTGTCTGTCGGGATCTCCTGCGTCCGCAGGAGATCCGCCAGGAGTTGGCCTCACCGCCGAAGAGCGGGCCTGGCTGGCGCACAATCCTGACAAGCTGACCCTCTATTTCAGCACCGATTTTCCGCCCATCGAATTTGCCTCGACCTCGGGCGAGTTCACCGGCATGGGCGCGGACCTCATCGCCCTGGTGGAAAAACAGCTCGGCATCCGCTTTATCAAGCGCCCTGCCCAAACCTGGAACCAACTGCTTGCCGCCCTGGCAAGCGGGGAATGCGCGGTCGCGCCAACCATCGTCCGCACCGCTGAGCGGGAGCGGTACGCCCTGTTCACCGCCCCGTACGCCACGGTGCCGGTGGTCCTCATCACCACCCGGGCGATCCACGACACCATCAGCCTCAACGCCCTGCCCGGCCGGCGCCTCGGTGCGGTTTCCGGCTTTGTGACCGAACACTACCTGCGCGATCTGGCCCAGGGCCGCTTCGAGGTGGTGCCCGTGGCCAATGTTGCCGAAGGGTTGCGCAAGCTGTCGTTCGGTGAGTTGGATGCCTTCGCGGAAAATCTTGCCGTGGCTGCCTACTCGATCGAACAGGACGGACTGCCCAACCTGCGGGTGGCCGGGAACACCGATTATGTCTTTGCCTTGAGCATCGGGGTAAACCGTTCATACCCCTTGCTCTACAGCTCTATTCAAAAGGCATTGGCAGCGGTTCCCCCAGCCGAACTTGAACAGGTGCGGCGGCGCTGGATTTCACTGCGCACCGACAGCCTCTCTCCGGAAACCCGCCGCCTGTTGTGGTTGATCGGTTGCTTTACCATCATGCTGCTCCTTGGGCTGGCAGGGATCAGCTATGTGCTCAAACGTCGCCTCAACCAGCAGGTTGACAGCCTGAAAACCGCGCAACAAAAGATCCTGGAACAGGCCGAACTCCTCCAGCTGGCCATTGATACCACCCAAGCGGCGGTCTGGGATCTGCAGCCATCCCGCGGCATCCTCCATCTCGGCGCCGCAGGGCATTGTTTTCCCGACAGCGCCAACACGGCCGATCACTTTGTGGCTCTGGATACCTGGCAGGTCATGATCCATCCCGAGGACATGCCGCATCTACGGGATGCCTACAGAGACTACCTCCGTTCGGGGGGCAAGGGGCTGTTTGAAATCGAATTCCGCCTGCGCAGCGCCAGCGGCGATTGGCGATGGGTGCTGTCCAAGGGCAAAGCCGTGGCATGGGACGAGCAGGGGCAGCCTTCCCGTCTCATCGGCCTGGACATCGATATCGAGGAACTGAAAAAGGCGCAGGAGGCGATGCGCCGCAGCGAGGCCCGTTTCCGCTCGCTGTTTGCCATGGCGCCGGTACCGCTTGCCAGTGCCTCCCGGGATGGCCGCATCCTGATGGTGAACGATCGTTTTACCCAAATCCTCGGCTATACCCTTGCCGATCTGCCCACCCTGGAGCAATGGTGGCTGCTGGCCTATCCCGACCCGCAGTACCGGCATGAGGTCCGGCAGCACTGGCAGACCGTGGCCCAACAGGCCTTGCACGGCGAGTTCGGGATGATATCCGGTGAATTCCGGGTTACCTGCAAGGACGGCATAGAACGCATCATGCTCATCGGCGCCGCCAGCATCGGCGAAGTGCTGCACGTCTCCTTTTTCGACATCACCGAACACAAGCGGGCCGAGGAAGTCTTGGATCGCGAGCGCACCAATCTGCGGGCCATTGTCCATGCCTCGCCGGTGGCAGTGCTGGTGTTCGACAGCGGCGGCAGGGTGGTTGACGCCAACCGGGCCGTTGAACGGCTGTTCGCGCTGACCTCCGGGCAGTGGCGGGGCGGCACCTGGGGCGACCTGCTCCGCTGCCCGAACCGCCTCGTTCATCCCCAAGGCTGCGGCCATGCCCCTGACTGCGTCAACTGCGTCTTTTCGCGAGCCATCAGGGAAACCATAACCGGCAGCACACCCGCTCGCGACCGGGAAGCCGAGGCCGTGCTCGACGTCCCCGGTTCGGCCAAACGCCTCTGGCTGCGTTTCAGCATCGAACCGTTTGAGCTCAATGGCCAACCCCATGTTGTCATGGCCCTTGACGATCTGAGCGCGCGCAGGCAAGCCGAGGAGGCGCTACGGGCCTCGGAGGCAAAACTCCGTTCCCTGTTCGCCGCCATGCAGGATGTGATCCTCGTGCTGGACGCGAATGGCCGCTATCTTGAAATCGCCCCCACCGACCCCTCGTTGCTGTGCCGCCCACCCGAAGGATTGCTGGGCAAAACGCTGGCCGAGGTGTTCCCGCCGGAAAAGGCCGCCGAGTTCCTGGCCGCGATCCGCACGGTGCTTGACAACGGCAAACGGGTCTTCCTCGACTACACCGTCCCGGTGGTTGACGGACGGGATCTGTGGTTCGCGGCCATCGTCGCGCCGCTGGCAGCGGACCGGGTTGTCTTGATCGCCCGGGATATCACCGACCGCAAACGGGCGGAAGAGGAACGGGGGAAGCTCCAAGAACAGCTGATGCAATCGCAAAAGCTGGAAGCGGTCGGTATCCTCGCCGGAGGCGTGGCCCATGATTTCAACAACATGCTGGGAGCGATCATCGGCTACACCGAACTCACCCTGGGCACGATGGAGCAAACCGACCCGCTGCGCCGCAACCTGCAGAGGATTCTCGACGCGGCCGAGCGTTCCGCCGCCCTGACCCGCCAGCTGCTGGCCTTTGCCCGCAAGCAGACCGTGGCGCCGGTGATCCTGGATCTGAACGAATCGGTGGCAGGCATGCTGAAAATGCTCCGGCGACTGATCGGCGAAAACATCACCCTGGCCTGGCTGCCGGGACCGCTGCCCTGCACGGTCAGGATCGATCCCACCCAGTTGGATCAACTCCTGGCCAACCTGTGTGTCAATGCCCGCGACGCCATTGGCGAGAATATCGGCACGATCACCATCAAAACCGCCACCGTCTCCCTGGACGAGACCTTTTGCCGGGCCCAGGCCTCGGCTGCTCCCGGCGAATACGTGCTCCTGGCCGTCAGCGACGATGGCTGCGGCATGGACAAGGCGACCATGGACCACATTTTTGAACCGTTTTTCACCACCAAGGAACTGGGACAGGGCACGGGGCTCGGCCTCGCCACCGTCTACGGCATCGTTACCCAGAACGAGGGGTTCATCACCGCCGCAAGCGAGCCGGGAACGGGAACCACCTTCACTGTCCACCTGCCGTACCAGGACGATCGCGCCGAGGAGACAGCGCAGGCAGGTCCCGTGGACATCCCGATCAGCCGGGGCGAAACCATCCTCCTTGTCGAGGACGATCCCACCTTGCTGGATATGAGCACGATGATGCTCCACCATCTGGGGTACACGGTGCTTCCGGCGGCCACGCCGAGCGAGGCGTTGCGCCTGGCCCAAGATCCGTCCGCACGCATCGACCTCTTTCTCACCGACGTGGTCATGCCGGAAATGAATGGCCGGGAACTGGCCGAGCGGTTGCAAACGGTCCGGCCGGCCATGCGCCATCTGTTCATGTCCGGCTATACCTCCAACGTCATCGCCCATCGCGGCATCCTGGACGAGGGACTCAATTTCATTCAGAAACCGTTTTCTCTCCAGGAACTGGCCACCAAGATCCGGACGGTGCTGGACGAACCCCAGCCCTAGGAAAACGAGCGAACATCCACCGGCGCGAAAAAAAACACCGGGGATGCGAGTGGGCATCCCCGGTGTAACCTGCGGCGGCGAACAACGGAACCGTTGGCGTCCGCCGCAATCTTCAGTTGCCTAGTGCCGTTGCCCCTTTGCCCTGAATGGCCTGGGGGAGGACGATGGTGGAGAGCGAATTCTTCGGCGATCCCTCGATGATCCGGTCGCTGTAGGTGAGATAGACCAAGGTGGAACGCTTCTTGTCGAAAAAGCGCACCACCTGCACCTTCTTGAACAGCAGCGAGGCCGACTTCTTGAAGACCTCCTTGCCGTCGTCCTTGCCCGAGGCCACCGATTCCGGCAGGGTGATCGGCCCGGTTTGGCGGCAGGAGATCGAGGCGTCCGAGGTATCCTCGGCCACACCGATCGCGCCCTTGACGCCGCCGGTCTTGGCGCGGCTGACATAGCAGGTGGCGCCGCTGATATCGGGATCGTCAAAGGCCTCGATCACGATCTTGTCGTTGGCGCCGAGAAACTTGAAGGTGGTGCTGACCTGGCCGATCTCCTCGGCCATTGCCGGTACCACCACCATCAGAGACAGAACACATCCCACGGTTATTGCTCGCCAGTTGCGCATGGCCTACTCCTTCTTGTTTTTTGCCGCCGAGCGGTTGAGGGCGCTGAGCAGCGATTTGATCGAAGCAACGATGATGTCGGTATCGACGCCCGCACCCCACCAGCTCTCGTCATCCTGATCGAGGATCTCGATATAGCTCACCGCCTTGGAGGAACTGCCGCGAGTCAGGGCATGCTCGTGGTAGGAGTGGAGCACAAAGCGCAGCCCCAGTCCCTCGCGCAGGGCGGTGCAGAAGGCATCCAGCGGTCCGTTGCCCGCCGCCCGGATGACCTTTTCTTCCCCCTTGACCACCACCATCGCCTCGATTTCGGCGATCGAGCTTTCCTCGTCGCGGTCGAAATGGCGCTTGAGCACGTTGAACGATTTCAGGTGATAGCCGTTGCTGTTGAGCAGATATTCCTTCTCAAAGGTGTGAAACACCATTTCCGCGGTGAGCTCGTCACCGTAGGCATCGGATACCTCCTGGATCACCCGGCCAAAGCCCGGGCGCATGTCCTTGGGCAGTTTGAAGCCGAACTCGTGGTCCATGATGTAGGCCACCCCGCCCTTGCCCGACTGGCTGTTGATGCGGATGATCGACTCATAGGTGCGGCCGACGTCCTGGGGATCGATCGGCAGATACGGGACCTCCCACAGGCCGCTCTCGGTCAGTTCCAGGGCGGTCATGCCCTTGTTGATCGCATCCTGGTGCGAACCGGAAAAGGCCGTGTACACCAATTCGCCCGCATAGGGGTGGCGCGGATGGACCTTCATCTTGGTACAGCGCTCATAGGTGTTGATCACCTTGTTGATCCGGGAAAAGTCAAGCCGCGGGGCAACCCCCTGGGTAAACAGGTTGAGCGCCAGGGTGACGATATCGACGTTGCCGGTGCGCTCGCCATTACCGAACAGGGTGCCCTCCACCCGATCGGCCCCGGCCATCAACGCCAGCTCGGTGGCCGCCACCGCCTCGCCCCGGTCGTTGTGGGCATGCAGACTGATCAGGGCGCAATCACGATTTTTCATGTGGCGGCAGAACCACTCGATCTGGTCGGCATAGATGTTCGGGGTCGACAATTCCACCGTGGCCGGCAGGTTGATGATCACCGGGTTCGCCGGGGTCGGTTCCCACACATCCATGATCGCCTCGCAGATCTCCAGGGCAAAATCGAGCTCGGTGCCGGTGAAACTCTCCGGAGAATACTCGTAGCGAATCCTGGTCTCGGTCCGTTCGGCCTGCTCGCGGATCAGTCGTGCTCCGGCCACGCCCAATTCAATGATCTCCTTGCGATTCATCTTGAACACCACGTCGCGTTGCAGGGTCGAGGTGGAGTTGTACAGGTGGACAATGGCCTCGCGAGCCCCCTTGAGGGACGCAAAGGTTTTCTTGATCAGCTGTTCGCGGGCCTGGGTTAGCACTTGGGGGACAACGCCATCGGGGATGTGGTTGCCGTCGATCAGCAGGCGAAGAAAATCGTATTCGATCTGCGAGGCTGAGGGAAAGCCGACCTCGATCTCCTTGAAGCCGATCTGCACCAGGAGTTGGAACATCTCCAGCTTTTCTTCCAGGTTCATCGGCTGGATGAGGGCCTGATTGCCGTCACGCAGATCGACGCTGCACCAGATCGGCGCCGAGGTGATCACCTGATCCGGCCAGGTGCGGTCGGTCAGCCGGACCGGCGGATAGGGACGATATTTTTTCAATTTTTCCTGATCCATGGTGTGCTCCGTCAAGAGGTCAAAAAAAAAGCCACGGTTTGGAAACCGTGGCTTTGAAGGTTCAGTTTTGGTGGAGTCCGTCAGGACACACCCCCCTCTTCTGCCACAGTTTCCCTGTGCAGTCGGCTAAGGAGAAGAAGGAGCGCAAGCGAGCGTGTCATGATGGAATCCTTGTTGAATGGTGCTCACATACTAAAGCCCCAGCTTCATTTGTCAAGCAGGAAAACACGGTCTTCCGTTCATCCCTTCATCTCGCCGCGGAGAAATTTCTCCGCCAGATCGACGTCGCGTTTGGAGCCGATGATCAAGGGCACCCGTTGATGCAAACTTTTGGGTTCGATATCGAGGATGCGCCGGCCATCATCGGTGATCGCCCGCCCACCGGCCTGCTCGACGATCATCGCCAGGGGGGCGGCCTCGTACAACAGGCGCAGCTTGCCCTCGGATTTCTCGCCGCTTTTCTTGTCGCGGGTGTAGAGGAAGACGCCGCCCTTGATCAGGTTGCGATGGAAATCGGCCACCAGCGAACCGATGTAGCGCAGGCTGTAGGGGCCCTTGCCGCCGTCGGCCTGCTTCAGGTAGTTGATGTAGTCACGGGTACTGTCGAACCACTGGTTGGCATAGGCCTCGTTGACGCTGTAGTAAAGCGAAGCCTCCGGGATCTTGATGTCGGGGTGAGAGAGAAAAAACTCGCCCACGCTCGGGTCGAGGGTAAAGCCATGCACCCCGGAGCCGGTGGTGTAGACCATCACCGTGGACGAGCCGTAGATGATGTACCCGGCCGCCACCTGTTTGCTGCCCTGCTGCAGCAGATCGCCCACATTGCCTTGGCCGGAGGGGCTCAGCCGTCGGTGAATGGAGAAGATGGTGCCGATGCTGACGTTGACATCGATGTTGGAGGAGCCGTCGAGCGGATCAAAGGCGATGGTGTAGTTGCCCTCGTAGCCGTCCAGCACCGGGATGACGTCGTCATCCTCCTCCGAGGCCATGACGCACACATGGCCGCACTGCTCCATGCGCCGCTTGATGGTCTGGTTGGCGAAGACGTCGAGCTTCTGCACGCTCTCGCCCTGGATATTGGTGCGTCCCGACTGGCCGAGGATGTCGGCCAATCCGGCCATGTTGACCTCGGCACTGATGATCTTGCCGGCCACGACCAGATCGTTGAGCAAACCGGTGAGGGCGCCGGTGGCCTCCGGATGGAGCAACTGATCGTCCATGATCTGACGGCTGACGGTGATTCCCTTTCTCTTGGCGAGCATGGTGTTCTCCTCCCAACGCCTCCCGGCGGCAGAGCCTCTCCGGGTGACAGCTTATTTTTTTTCAGCGGTTTTCAGCGGTTTCCATTGGCTCAGGCAGGCCACCAGGGTGCGCACGCCGGTGCCCGACGGACCTTTGGGGATATAGCTTTTTTCGGTGAAATCCCAAGCGGTTCCGGCAATGTCCAGATGCGCCCAGGGAGTCTCGCCGACAAATTCCTGCAGATAGCAGGCAGCGGTGATGGTCCCGGCGCTGCGGTCGCTGCCGGCATTCTTGATGTCCGCCACCCGCGAGTCGATCTGCTTGCGGTACTCCGGGCCCAGGGGCAGGCGCCACAGTGGTTCCGCCACCTGGGCGCCAGCCTCGATCAGCTGGGCGGCCAATTGATCGTTATTGGTCAGCAAACCGGTGTAATGGTGGCCAAGACCGATGATCACCGCCCCGGTCAGGGTGGCCAGGTCGATCACCGCCTCGGGCTGGTAGGTCTCGATGCCGTAAGCCAGGGCATCGGCCAGGATCAGTCGTCCCTCGGCGTCGGTATTGATGATCTCCGAGGTCTTACCGCCAAAGTGACGGATAACGTCGCCCGGTTTGAGCGCTGCCGAGCCGGACAGATTTTCGGTGGCCGGGATCAGGGCGACCACATTGACCCCTTCGAGGCCGATCTCGGCGATGGCCTGCATGGCGGCCAGCACGGCCGCGCCGCCGCACATGTCGTATTTCATGTCCTCCATGCCGGCCGGCGGCTTGGCGCAAAGGCCACCCGAATCAAACGTCAGCCCCTTGCCCACCAGCAGCAGGGTCGGATGTTTCTTGTTGGTGCGGTATTCGAGGATCACCAGCTGCGGCGGCAGGGCCGAGCCCTGATTGACACCGAGAATGCCGCCCATGCCCAGTTTGTGCATGGCTCCCTTGTCGAGCACCTTGCACTTGAGGCGGGTTCTCTTACTCAGCTTCTTGGCATATTCGGCAAATTCGGCCGGTGTCCAGCCATTGCCCGGCTGGTTGGCCATGTCGCGGGCCGCGCAGGTGGCCTCGGCAAGTGCCCGGCCCCGCTCCAGCCCCTTGCGCACCGCGCTCTGCGAAAGCCCTCCGTCGTGGAGAAAAAAATGCTCCACCCTGGCGGGCTTGTCCTTGTCTTCCTTGGGATTTTTATAAAAATCAAAGCGATAGTTGCCAAGCAGCATTCCTTCGACACAGCATTCGGCGATCTCCACCGCGTCGAGCAGATAGTCCTTGGGCAGCACCAGCAGCACGTCCCTGGCCTTGACGGCGGCCGCCTGCTTGGCCACAATGCCTCCGGCCAGCCGCAGCTGCTCCCGGCGGACATTGATCGCGTCGTCCTGTTTGCCCAAACCGACGAACAGTACCCGCCTGGCGGCTAGCGCTCCGTCTTCTCCGGCCTCCAGCAAGGCGGGATAGAGCAGCACGGCCTGCTCCTTGGCCCCCTTGAAGTCACCGGTCTCCCAGACCTGTTGCAGGGCCCGGTTGAGAATCCTGTTCTCCTCGGCGAGATGGGGAATTTCCTCTTCCACCAGATACACCAGCAAATCGCCGATGAATGCTTTGGGGGCCTGATCAAACAACGCAATGGTGACAGCCTCGGTGTGCACGGGACTCACTCCTTCCTTCGCGATGACGGCATAATCCTTTCAAAACCTGTGGGAACTGTTTATTGTAGGGTTTTCATACACTAAACCGGGTTGAACCTCAATCGGCAAAACCTCTGTCGGCAGGCAGCCTGGAAAAAACATCGTGCCCTTGCGGAGGTTTCCCGTGCTGGTTGTCTTTATTCTCGCCGTGGGCAGTGCCCTGTTGGTGTCCACCACTTGTTCGCTCTTCGAGGCGATCCTCCTGAGCCTGTCCGCGCCACAGGTGGAGCTGCTGTGCGAAACCCATCCCCGGCAGGCCGAGCGGATGCGAAAATTCAAGGAAAACATCGAACAACCGATCACCGCCATCCTCACCCTCAACACCCTGGCCCACACCATCGGCGCCTCGGTGGCCGGCGCCGCCGCTGTCGCCCTGTTCGGCCAGAATGGTCTGGTGTGGTTTTCCCTCGCCTTCACCCTCGCCATCCTCCTGTTCACCGAGATCCTGCCCAAGACCATCGGGGTCACCTTTGCCCGACAATTGGGGCCTTACATCGTTGTGCCCCTCCACATCATGATCGTGGTCCTCAAACCGCTGATCGTCCTCGCCCAGCTGATGACCCGGATGGTGCCCAACAGCCACAAGCCCCACCTGATCTCGGCGGAGGAACTGAAAACCATCGCCAGCCTGAGCCGGAAATCCGGCGAAATCGAAGCCGATCAGGAGAAAGTGATCGCCAACATCCTTCAGTTGGGGGAAAAAACCGTGCGCCAGGTAATGACCCCCCGCACGGTCATGTTTTCCGCCTCGCACAACCTAACCATCAAGGAAGCGGGACGAATGGAGGGCAAATGGCGGATGCACAGCCGGGTGCCGGTCTACGACAGCGAACCGGACAACGTGGTGGGGATCGTGCTCAGTCAGGATGTGCTGATGGCGGCGGCGGTCGGCCAGGACACCCTCAAGCTGTCGCAGATCATGCGGCCGGTCCATTTTGTTCCGGAAACCGCGCCGCTTGACCGGATCTTTGTCGATTTCTTCGAGCGCTACCAGCATCTCTTTGTAGTGGTCGACGAATACGGCAGCGTCACCGGGGTGATCAGCATGGAAGACATCCTGGAGGAGATCATCGGTCGGGAGATTGTCGATGAATCGGACAAGGCGCGCAACATGCGGGAATTGGCCATGATCAGGAAGAAAAAGCTGCACACCGCCTGACCGTTGACGAAAAAATCGCGGGCTCGCTCCAGCCGAACCTGGCGATTTGTCACCATTCGTGGTAGGTTGCCGCCGGTTGCATGCGCCGGAGGTCGTGGAACACGTCCACGACTTGCGCATCAGCCAGGCAACGGCCCTCTCGCCGCTGACCGCAACCAAGGAGTGTTTTCTGTGCGTTGCCGAGCGGTCACAATCCAATCCGAATGTTTTCCAACCGTCCAACCAGGACCTGCCGCATGATGACCACGCTGTTTTCCCGTCCACGGCTCGCGATCCTTGCCCTGCCTCTGTTCTGCGCGCTTGCCGCCGCTTCGGCCCGGGCGGACATTCTCTATATCAAGCCCAGCCTGGAAGTACTGATGCGCAAAAACCAGGGGGACAATGCCCGCGTCGTGGCCCGGCTCCCCATGGGCACGGCGGTGGATCTGATCCAGGGCGGCAAGGAGTGGTCGCACATCCGCCTCCAGGATGGCACCCAGGGCTGGGTGCGCAGCCGCTTTCTCGGCAGCTCGCCGATCATTCCGGTGGCCAACATCAAACCCGGGGTCGGACCTGACGGCAAGGTCAACGACGTCCAGTCGCGCTTCGTCGATCTGGCCGAGGAAAATGGCCGGCTGCGGAAGGAGTTGGCGGTGTGCGTCACCGATCGCAGCACCCTGGCCGATAAATACCAGACCCTGATCGACGATCCCGACGGGGCCCACAACGCCAAGACCTCCCTGGGCGAAGCGCAACGCCAGATCGCCGACCTGCAACAACAGCTGACCGCGGCCCAGATCGAATGCACGGTGCTGAGAAAAAATCAATCGATCAAATGGTTTTTCACCGGCAGCATCGTGTTGTTGCTGGGGTGGCTGATCGGCCGCCTGAGCGGCAACGGCAAGAAAAAGCGTCCGTCCCTGTTGAACTGACCCCAGGCGGTGTTGGCCTTACTCCAGGGCTTCCAAGGTCACCCGGACCTCGACCTCCGCGGAATCGCGCAATAGGGTGAGAGCGATGCTTTCCCCCACCTCGTGGCGTTCCAGCTCATCGCGCAGGTTGTCGTAATCCTTGATCTTCTTACCATTGACCGCCACGATGATATCCCCCAGCACCAACCCCTCGCGCACCTGAGTCGTGCCGCGCAGTCCCGCCTTTTCCGCCGATGATCCCGGCTGCACCTTGAGCACCATCACCCCCTCCAGGCCGAGCTCTTCCATCAACCTGGGGTTGGCCAAAGCGATCCCCAGACCGGGCCGAATCAGTTTGCCCTTGCTGATGATTTGCGGCACCACCCGGTTGACCTCGCCCACCGGCACGGCGAAACCAATTCCCGAACTGGCCCCGGATGGACTATAGATGGCGGTGTTGACCCCGATCAACCTTCCAGCGCTGTCCAGGAGCGGACCGCCGGAGTTGCCGGGATTGATGGCCGCGTCGGTCTGGATGACGTCATGGATGGTGCGACCGGTCACCGCGGTGATCTCCCGGCCCAGAGCGCTGACCACGCCGGTGGTCAGGGTCTGGTCGAGACCAAACGGATTGCCGATGGCAAACACCTTCTGCCCGACCAGCAGGTTCTTGGATTCACCGATGGCCAGGGGCTGCAGTTTGTTGGCCGGAGCGCTGATCTGCAGCACCGCCAGATCCCGATCCGGCGCCGCGCCCACCAGCACCGCCTTCCAGGTGGTGTGATCGGCCAAGGTCACCTCCAGACGGTTGGCGTCGGAAATGACATGAAAATTGGTGACGATCCGTCCCTGCTTGTCCCAGATGAAGCCCGACCCGGTGCCTTGAGGGATCTCGTAGACATTGAGGTTGAACAAATTGCGCCGCACCGCGATGCTAGTGATGTAGACCACCGAAGGCGCGGCGTTGCGGAAGATGTCGATGGTGGTCCGCTCGTCGCTGGCCAGATCGCCCCGCGCCTCCACTGCCCGGGGCACGGCCCGGGGATCGAGGGGAGCGGGTTGAAAGGTTTGAAAGGCGAGCCAGCCGAGGACGCAGAGGAGGACGACGAGATACAGTGGTTTCATGGCAAGGCCTGCAAAAGCAAAAGGACACGATATCCGGAAAGGGCTGCAAACGCCTCCCGGATCAGAGCCATTTCTTGCGCCGGAAAAAGAGCAGGGTCATGGCTGAAGAGAGGATCATCAGCAACACGGCAAAGGGATAGCCCCAGATCTCGTCCAGTTCGGGCATGAACTTGAAGTTCATGCCGTAGGCGCTGGCGATCAGGGTCGGCGGCATGAAGATCACCGTGACCACGGTAAAGATCTTGATCACCCGGTTCTGCTCCATGTCCACCAAGCCGAGGAAGGTGTTCTGCAGGAATTCGAGCCGTTCGAAGTTGAACGAGGTGTGGTCCAGCAGCGAGCCCACGTCCTTGATCATGATCCGCATGTTCTCGTAATCTTCCTTGGGAAACATCTTGCTTTTGAGCATCGAGGAGAGAATGCGCTGTTTCTCGACGATATTCTCGCGGATGGCAATGGTTGTCTCCTGCAGGGTGGTGATCTTGAGCAACAGCTCGCGGTTTGGGTCCTTGTCGCCGATCATCTGCTTGCTGATCTCGGAGATCTTGTCGGTGATGTGCTCGATCAGGTCGGCATCGTAATCGATCCGAGTTTCGAGAATGGTGAGAAAGATGTCCTCGCCGTCCACCGGTTTGATCGCCCGCAGCTTACGGTACGTCTCGGAAAAGGAGCGGAATTCGTGGGACCGCTGGGTGATGAGGATCTTGTCCTTGAGAATGAACGAGACCGGTTCATTGGAAAAGGTGTTGTTTTCCGGGATGAGGAAATTGAGGTTGATGCCGATCTCGTCCTCGGTCTCGACGTACTTCGAACTGGACTCGATTTCCTCGCTCTCCTGTTTGGTGAACAGCTCCACCCGGAAATCGCGTTCCACCTGGTGGATTTCCTCCTCGGTGGGATTGATCAGGTCGATCCAGAAAATGTTGGGACTGACGGAACTGTTGCCAGTTTCCATCTTGACCACCTTGTTGTCTAAGAAAAAATAATTGACCATGGCAACGGTCCTGGATCAGATTGTAAAAAAAGTACGGCTCATGCACGCACCAGCATCAGGCAGCATCCCCTGCTCGGGGTTTCATGCGTTTCTCCATCGGCATCGCCCAACCCGTGCCGGCAGAGGAAGGGAGCTATTGTACTGAGCTGTCGGGAGAAAAGTCAATCGGGAAAAGGTGGCTGCCAGGCGGATTCGGATGGGTCATCCCCAGGTGCAAGACGTGCGCCCCCGGCAACCGATTTACTCGAACAGGCCGCTTTTCTGGGCAAGATAACAGAGGACAAAGCCGATGGCCATGGCGGTCAAGCCCACCCGCCGCAGCTGTTTGGGGTCCATGTCCAGAATCTGGCGCAACCAGCGCTGCATGGATTCCGGCGAGGCCGCATAAGGCAGCCCCTCGAGGACAAGGATCAGGCCGATGAGTGTGATCAATAGTTTCATGGGACTGCCATACCAGAAAGGAGCTGACCCCGCAAGACGCCCACAAAGATATTGACAATGGCCGGTCAAAAAAAGTACCTTGCCGGCAAACCCATCGTTTTTGTTTTCATTCCACTTTTTCCGCTGAACGTTGCACACAATGGGCGAGCCCCTGAACGCCGGCGGGAGACATGCACGATACATTCATGACGCACACATCCTCCAAATACACCGAAGCCGGCGTTGATATCGACAAGGGCAATGCTTTCATCTCCCGCATCAAATCCATCGTGGCTGACACCCACCGACGCGGAGTCCTCACCGATATCGGCGGTTTTTCCGGGCTCTTTGCCATCGGCCACGAGGATCTGAAAAATCCGGTGCTGATCGCCTCCACCGACGGCGTGGGCACCAAGCTCAACGTGGCCAAGCTGTGCAACAAGCACGACACTATCGGTATCGACCTGGTGGCCATGTGCGTCAACGACGTGATCGTTAGCGGAGCCAAGCCACTCTTTTTTCTCGATTATTTCGCCAGCAGCTCGCTTGATCTCGATGTCGCCACCGAGGTGGTGCGCGGCATCGCCACCGGCTGCAAACAGGCCCAATGTTCGCTGATCGGCGGTGAAACCGCGGAGATGCCTGGGCTCTATCAACCGGGCGACTACGATTTGGCCGGCTTCGTGGTCGGTATCGGTGATCGCAACGCCCTCATCGACGGCAGCGACATCCGTGTCGGCGATCGGATCATCGGCCTGGCCTCCTCGGGCATCCATTCCAACGGTTACTCGCTGGTCCGCAAGGTCTTCTTCGAGGAACTGGGAAAAAAGGTGGACGACTCTATCGAGGAATTTGGCTGTACGGTCGGCGAGGAACTGCTGCGGCCAACCCGCATCTATGTGGAAAGCATCATCAACATCCTGCGGCGCTGCACCATCCACGGCCTCGTGCACATCACCGGTGGCGGCTTCATCGACAACATTCCCCGCATCCTGCCCGCCGGCTGCGCGGCCCACATCAACAAGGACAGCTGGCCGGTGCTGCCGGTGTTCACTTATTTGCAGAACAAGGGGAACATTTCCGCCGCCGAGATGTACCGGACCTTCAACATGGGCATTGGCATGATGGCTGTTGTCCCGGAAAACAGTGTCGACGACCTGTTGCACCAGTTCCGCGCCCACGGCGAACAGCCCTATCTGATCGGCGAGATCAAGGCCGCCCAGGCCGGCCATGAGCGTCAGGTGATCATCGACGGGATTTGCTGAACAGAGCACTCTCAAGCAATAGGAACAAAAAAGCTCCGGATGACTTGGTCATCCGGAGCTTTTTTGTTTGCTGCTCGACCTATTTTGTTACGCGGTTCTCCCGCAGTCGACCTCGGAGCCCTTGAGCTTTTCCAACCCGTGTTCCAGGGCCGGCAGTACCGCCTCCAGGTTCTCGCCCGCCGCCTTCCGGCTGCCCGGCAGGTTGAGGATGAGACACTCTTTGCGAATCCCGGCAATGCCGCGCGACCAAACCGCCTGGATGGTTGTGCGCAGGCTGGCCTGGCGCATGGCCTCGGCCAGCCCGGGCACTTCCCGTTCGATCACCGCCCGGGTGGCCTCTGGGGTACGGTCACTGGGCGACACTCCGGTGCCGCCGGTGGTGACGATCAGATCCAGCCCCTGCTCATCCACCCAACTGATCAGGGTCTGTTCAATCAGCGGTTGCTGATCGGGGATGATCAGCGTTGCCGCAATCTCGTACCCTTGGGCGCGTAGCATCTCCTGAAGCAATGGGCCGCTGGTGTCCTCGCGCTCGCCGCGCGCCCCCTTGTCGCTCAGGGTGAGGACACCACACCGATAGGGACGGGAGAAAGGCGTGCTCACTATTCCTCCGCTTTTTCCTTCTCGTATTCGGCGATGATCTTCTCCGCGATCTGGGCCGGCACCTCCTCGTAATGGGAGAACTTAACCGTGAAGGTGCCGCGGCCTCCGGTCATCGAAGTCAGATCCAAGGCATAGAGCAGGATCTCGGATTGGGGTACGTGGGCGTTGATGACCTCGTACTTGTCGGTCGAATCCATGCCCAGCACCCGGCCGCGCCGGCTGTTGAGATCGCCCATGACATCGCCGACAAAATCCTTGGGCACCCGCACCTCCACCTCGGTGATCGGTTCAAGTAGCACCGGATTGGCCTGGACCACGCCCTTCTTGAAGGCCAGCGACCCGGCCACCTTGAAGGCCATCTCCGAACTGTCGACGGTGTGATAGGAGCCGTCGATCAGGCTGACTTTCAAATCGACAAAGGGATACCCGGCGATCACGCCCTTTTCCATGGCCTCGATGATGCCCTTCTCCACCGCCGGTCGGTACTGCTGGGGGATAACACCGCCGACGATCTTGTCGAGGAATTGAAACTGCTCGCCCCGGGGCAGCGGCTCCATCTCGATGGTGCAGTCGCCGAACTGGCCGCGGCCGCCGGATTGCTTCTTGTGCTTGCCCTGAACCGTGACCTTGCCCTTGAGGGTTTCGCGATAAGGCACCTTGGGCGTGCGCAATTCCATCTCCACGCCGAACTTACGTTTGATCTTCTCGCCGATCACCTCAAGATGCACCTGGCCAACGCCGGAAATGAGGGTCTCGTGGGTCTGTTGCTCGCGAGTCAGCTTCAGGGTCAGGTCTTCGTCGAGCAACCGGGTGATGGAGGAGAACAGCTTTTCCTCATCGCCCTTCTTGGCGCTGACCGCATAGGCAATCACCGTGGGCAGCGGCTCGATCATCGGGTAGCTGATCGGGTTGGCCTCCTCGCACAGGGTATCGCCGGTGGTGGTTTCCTTGAGTTTGGCCACGGCCACCACCATGCCGGGAATGGCCTGGTCGACGGGTTTCTGCTCCTTGCCGGCCATGATGTACAGTTGGCCGTAGCGCTCGGCGGTTTCCTTGTTGACGTTATAGAAGGCGTCGCCCTTAAGGGTACCGGAAAAGACGCGGAAAATGGTCAGGCGGCCGGCAAAGGGATCGGCCATGGTCTTGAACACCAGGGCGGAGAAGGGCGCATCGGCGGTGCCGGGACGCTCCACCGCATCCCCAGTTTTGGGGTGGGTGCCGACGCGGGCCGGACGCTGATCCGGGGAGGGCAGCAGATTGACGATGGCATCAAGCACCACGCTGGACCCCAGGTTGGCGAGCGAGGCGCAAGCGCAGACCGGCGCCACCTTGGCAGCTATGATGGCCTTGGCCAGTCCGGTTTTCAGCTCCTCGTCGGTGAGCACACCCTCTTCGAGGAATTTCTCGATCAATTCGTCATCGGTCTCGGCCACATACTCCATCAGGTTTTCCCGCAGGCTTTCCACCTCGTCCGTCAGGTCGGCCGGCACATCGGCCATCGTGGCCTTGCCGCCATCGGCGAACAACAGGGCCTTGTTGGCCACGATATCGACCACGCCCTTGAACTGGTCCTCGGCGCCAATGGGCAGATAGAGCACCACTGGATTGAGGCCGGTGGCTTCGCGGATGCCGTCGACGGTCTTCTGGAAGTTGGCGCGCTCGCGATCCATCTTGGTGACGCAGATCAGGCAGGGCAGATTGTTGTCCTTGATCAGGTCGACGAATTTCTCGGTTTGCGGACGGATGCCGAGCACCGCGCCGACGGTGAGGATGGCGCTGTCGGCCACCTGGGCGGCAAAGCGGGTTTCGTTGAAGAAGTTGTCGTCACCGGGGGTGTCGATGAGAAAAACTTCTTTTTTCTGCCAGGACAGATGGTTGAAGGCCGCACCGATGGTAATCTTGCGTTTGATCTCTTCCGGCTCGAAATCCATGGAAGAAGTCCCGTCGTCCACCTTGCCCAGCCGTTTCAAGGCACCGGCGGTAAACAGTAAGGCCTCGGCAAGAGTGGATTTGCCGCTGTTGCCATGGCCGAGAATAACCACATTCCTGATCTGCTGTACATCCTGCATGGATACCTCCAGTGAATGAAACGGGTGCTGTATCAATGTTCACGGCTGCATTCCTGCCCGAAAACCGATGAAAAGCCCTTTCTCTTTCGCGGCAAGAATGGTAACCATCGAATCCACAAAAACGACCTCCTGTTATATTCGTATTAAGATTGCAAAGTCAAGCGATAACCCGCTTTCTTCCCGAACCGTCCATGAACGCAGAACCCTCCAATCAACCCTCGACCTCCACCGGAAAAATCGCCCGTTCCGCCGGCGCGGTGAGCATCGCCGTGATGTGCAGCCGGGTGCTCGGCCTGATCCGCGAACAGGTCTTTGCCGGCCTGTTCGGCGCCGGCTTTGCCATTGATGCCTTTGTCGTCGCCTTCCGCATCCCCAATCTGTTGCGGGACCTGTTCGCCGAGGGGGCGCTGTCCGCCGCCTTTGTGACCGTGTTCACCGACTACAGCACCAACCGCGGTTCCGAGGCCACCTGGCGGCTGGCCGGCAACGTGCTGGTCTTCTTCACCCTGCTGATCAGTCTCCTCACCCTGGTCGGCCTCTACTGGACCGAGCCGATCGTCCACCTGCTGGCCCCGGATTTCGATCTGGTCGCGGGCAAGAGCGAACTGACGGTCAAACTCACCCGGATCATGTTTCCCTTCCTGCTCTTTGTATCGCTGGCCGCAGTGGTCATGGGCATGCTCAACACCAAGGGCAAGTTTTTCGTGCCGGCCATGAGTTCGACCTTCTTCAACCTGGGTTCCATCGTCGGCGGCCTGGGGCTCGCCTGGATGTTTCCCCGCTTCGGGCAGCCGGCCATCGCCGGCATGGCCTGGGGTACCTTGATCGGCGGCGCCCTGCAGCTCGTGATACAGCTGCCCACCCTGGTCAAGGTCGGCTTTCAGTTCCGCTTCAACTGCAATCCCTTCGACCCCGGCCTGCGCCGCATCCTGCTGTTGATGCTGCCCGCCACCATCGGCCTGTCCGCCACCCAGATCAACATCTTCGTCAATACCAACTTCGCCGCTTCCTGTGTCGAGGGCTCGGTCTCCTGGCTCAACTACGCCTTCCGCCTGGTGCAGCTGCCCATCGGCGTCTTTGGCGTGGCCCTGTCGATCGCGGTCATGCCGGTGCTGGCCAAACAGGCGGCCGACAAGGACCTGGCCAGCCTCAAGCAGACCTTCACCTCCTCGCTGGTGCTGGTCTTTGCCCTGGCCGTGCCCGCCACCGCCGGGCTGGTGCTGCTGGCCGAGCCGATCATCCGCCTGATCTTCGAACACGGCGCCTTCACCGCCATGGACACCCTGCAGACCGCCGACGCCCTCACCTACTACGCCATCGGCCTGTTCGCCTATGCGGCCATCAAGGTGATGGTGCCGGTCTTCTATGCCATCGGCAACACCAAGTACCCGGTGGTCGGCAGCTTTCTCGGCGTGGCTATCAACATTCTCACCATCACTCTGGTGATTGATGCGCTCCAACACCGGGGCATTGCCCTGTCCACCTCCTGCGCCATGATCCTCAACTTTCTCTTTCTCAGCGTGGTTCTCTATCGCAAGCTCTCGGGCTACCCGTTGGGGTATTTATTGCAGGGATTAGTCAAGATTCTCGTGGCCACGGCGCTGATGTGCGCGGGAATCTGGGGCGTGCAAAGGGTGCTGGCCCCGTGGATGCACGGCCCCACCCTGGTGCAGATCGCAGCCTTGGGAATGGTGATTGGCATGGCGGTGGGGATCTACGGCATGATGCTGCAACTCTTACGACTGCCCGAATTCACCTTGCTCACCGCCAAGGTGGTTCAGCGCTTCCGCAGATCGTAGAGCAGTTGCAACTGGGCGAGCAGGCTGACCACGGCGGTGTCCACATGGAGAATGCGGCTGCCCATGGTGAAGCCATAAAATCCCTGGTCCAGAAAGCGCTGCAGTTCATAGTCGGACCAGCCGCCCTCGGGGCCGACCGCGAGCAACAGCCGTTGGCCGGCCACACCGGAGACCGGGAGACCGACCAGGGTACCATCGGCATCGGGATGGGCGATCAGCCCCTGACCGTTCAGGGTCGGCAGCACATCCTCGACAAAGGGTTTGAACTGGGGGTGAATGGACACCTCGGGCAGCCAGGTGTCCATGGCCTGCTCCATGCCTTCGAGCAGGAAGGTGCGGATTTTGTCCGGCGCCAGCACCGGACTGTGGAAGAAGGATTTTTCCACCCGCCGCGAGCGGATGAGATGAAAGCGCCGTACCCCCAGCACGGTGGCCTGCTTGAGGATACGTTGCAGCATGATTGGCCGGGGTAGCGCCAGGATCAGCTCGATGTGCAGATCGCAGACCGGCTGATGGGTCAGTTCCACGGCCAGCCGCACCAACTCCCCGTCAATGGCCAGCACCCGGCCCGTGCCGACCTGCCCCTGCACCACCCCCACGCGGACAGTATCGCCGGGTACCACCTTGAGCACCTTGCGCAAATGCTCGGAACGGCGGCCGGTAAGAGAAACTTCACCCACAACGAGTTCGGCGGGTTCAATGAGGAGCAAGTTCATGCTGGAGTCGCTCTGTTATAGATTGAGGATTTTCTCCTCAAACGTTAGCGTCGCGAAATAATCCTCGGGCCGCTCCTCGCGTCGAATCATCCGCACCACCCCATCCTTGCCCAATAACAACTCCTGGGGCCGCATCTTGCCGTTGTAGTTGAAGCCCATGGCATGGCCATGCGCCCCGGAATCCTGGATAATGAGGATGTCGCCGTCGGTAATCCTGGGCAGGGGCCGCTGGACCGCGAACTTGTCGTTGTTCTCGCACAGCGAACCAACCACATCGACCGTCTCCATCTCGCCCCCCTCCTTGCCCAGCACCTCGATGTGGTGATAGGCGCCGTAGAGCGCCGGCCGCATCAGGGCGGACATGCAGGCGTCCACGCCGATGTAGGTGCGGTAGATGTCCTTGCGGTTGATCGCCCGCACCACCAGCGCCCCGTGCGGGCCGGTCATATAGCGGCCGCTCTCCATGTACAACGCCGGACAGTAGCCGTGGTGATCCTTGAAATCGACGAACAGAGCAGTGATCTCCTCACCCATGGCCTCGATGTTAAGCGGATCGATGTCCGGCAGATAGGGAATGCCCAGACCGCCGCCGATGTTGATGAATTCGAAAGTGATCCCCAGTTCCTTGCTGATGGTCTCCACCAGTTCCAGCAGCATGGCCGCGGTCTGCACCATGTAGGAGTAGTGGAGTTCGTTGGAGGCGAGCATGGTGTGTAGGCCAAACCGCTTGGCGCCCCTGGCCTGGGCCAGTCGATAGGCCTCGACGATCTGCTCGTGGCTGACGCCGTACTTGGCCTCTTCGGGCTTGCCGATGATGTCGTTGCCGGTGCGGCGGCGGCCGGGATTGTAGCGGAAACAGACCAGCTCCGGCATCGTCGGCACCTTGTCGATCAGGGTGATGTCGTCCAGGTTGAGGATGCACCCCCCATCGGCGGCAGCGGCGGCAAAATCTTCGGCGCTGGTGTTGTTGGAGGTGAACATGATATCATCGGGCTTGGCCCCCAGCTCGCGGGCGAGCATCAGTTCGGTGATCGAGCTGCAGTCAAAGCCAAAGCCCATGTCCTGCATGATGGCCAGGACGGACGGATTGGGCAGGGCCTTGACCGCATAGTATTCGCGAAACTCGGGAATATCCGCAAAGGCCGCCTTCAGTCGCGCCCCGGTTTCGCGGATACCGGCCTCGTCGTAGATATGAAAGGGCGTGCCGTAGTGGGCGATGATGGCGGACAGATGGGGATAGAGACGATCTTTGAACGCTTGGGACATCGGCATGACGGGTTCCTCGAATGGTTCAGCCGCGGATGGGGATGCGCGCGGTCTCTTTGTACGTTTGGAGAACGGTCGTGGTCCGGGTGGAGACGACCTCGTTGATCACAGCGATTTTTTCCCGGATGATGGCGGCCAATTCGACGGTGTCGGCCACGCGGAGCTTGACCAGATAGCCGTCGTGTCCGGCCACATAGTGCACCTCCTGCACTTCGGGAATGGCCGCCAGTTGCTGACCGGTTGGGGGATGATCGCCCACCGAGCGGGTCTGGACTTCGATGAAGGCGATCTGGCGACGGTCAAACCGTTCCGGGTTGAGCCGCACCTCGTAGCCGTCGATGAAGCCCTGACGTTCCAGTTTGCGAATGCGCTCAAGCACAGCCGAAGGCGCCATTTCCACCTGACGCGCCACCTCGACATTGGGAATGCGGGCCTTCTCCTGGAGTATCTTCAGTATTTTCAGGCTGGTCTCATCAAGCATCCACACGTCCTTTGGTCAAGACAAATAACGAATCACACCAGACAACCGGGTACAAAACCGTACCGCGAGCCCTAGCGCCGATCAAGAATAAAATTCACAATATATCAAAAAATTGCTGAAAAATTCAAAATAATGATCTTTTTACAGCAAAATATTCGATAAAAACCGGATAACAACGAATACACCCAACAGTGTGCAGAAAAATCCAGGCACGGTCGCTTCTCCTTCGACAGCACCTTGAATTGCTGGTATCAACAAGAAACTTCTCCTTCCCCGGCCTTGCCCCAAGAATTGGATCAACCGATGCCGCTCTTCTCTGTCCTCTATACCCTGCTCTCCACAGCGCTGTTCCTGTGCCTGCTGCCACTCCTGCCCCTGATTGCCTGCCGGGAGAAATACCGGCGCAGACTTTTCCAGCGGTTGGGCTTCGGCCTGGCCGCCAGGCTGCGCACCCTTTCCCCGCCGCCCACCGGTGTGCCGACGATCTGGATCCATGCCCTGTCCGTGGGCGAGGTGACCTCGGCCCTGCCGCTGGTGCGCGGCGTGCGCGAGCATTTTCCCCAGGCACGGATCATCTTCTCGGCCACCACCCGGGCCGGCAATCAGGTGGCGGACAAAGTGCTGTCGCCCTTGGTCGACGCCCTTATCGCTGCGCCACTCGATCTGGGACCGGTGGCATCCTTTTTCATCCGCTCGCTCCGTCCCGACCTTTTCATCCTGGTGGAAACCGATTTCTGGCCCCACTGGCTCCATTGTCTGGCCCGGCGGAATATTCCGACCCTGCTGGTCAACGGCCGGATCTCGGCACCATCCTTTGCCCGCTACCGGCGGTTTGCCTGGCTCTTTCGTCCCATGTTCCAAACCTTTACCCTGCTATCCATGCAGACCAAGGCGGATACCGACAAAATGGTGTCCCTTGGCCTCGACCCACAGCAGGTCACCACCCTGGGCAATCTGAAATTCGACACCAGCCAACTGACGGAGCATCAAGAAAGCCGGGGTGACACCGTTTGGCTCAAACAGCGTTACGGTTTTTCGACCGCGGCCCCCCTGTGGATCTGCGGCTCGACCCATCCCGGGGAAGAACAGCCGATCTTCCAGGTGTACCGGCGGCTGCTTGCCGACCTGCCGCAATTGCAATTGCTGCTCGCCCCCCGCAACATCGAGCGGGCCAAGGAAATTGTCGCCCTGGGCAGGGAGCAGGGACTTGCCTGCCGCCGCTGGACCAGCGGCAAGGACGCCCAGGGGCCGCTACTGATCCTCGATACCATCGGTGAACTGGCGGGGTGCTACCCCATGGCCGAGGTGGTATTCATCGGTGGCAGCCTGGCGCCCTTCGGTGGTCACAACCCCATCGAGCCGGCAGCTGCCGGAGTGCCGGTGCTGTTCGGTCCGCACATGGAGGATTTTGCCGAGATTGCCGCGGAATTGCATCAACGCGGCGGAGCGCGGCAGGTCGATTCCACGGATGCACTCTATGTCGAACTGCGCCATCTCTTCGCTGACCAAGCCGCACGTCGCCAGATGGCCGAGGCTGCCGGGCTGTGCGTTCGCCTCAACCGAGGCGTTGTTGGCAGGCACCTGGAGGTGATCAGTCGTCTGGTTGCAAGAGGAAAGCATCACAACAGACACGAATGAGCAGAGGTACGAACCCTTGCGCGACAATCTGCTTCTGTGCGTTACTCTCTGCTTTATCGCCGGGGCAAGCACGGCCTTTCATGCCCATGGGATGCTGCGGCACCAGCCGCTTATCTGTGAAGCGCTCCCGCTGTTGCTGGTCCTGGCAATTATCGCCTGGCGCCTGCCACGCCGTCACGCGCCCCTGACCACGCTTCCCTTTTTTTTCCTTGCCGGTTTGCTGCACACCCACCTCGCCCTGCAACCCAACAGCGATTCCCACCATATTTCCAACAGGATTACGGCACGTACCCAGGTCACCTTGGTTGGCCGCATCGTGGCCATGCCTGAATTCGACGGCGACAAAACCCGCTTTGAATTGGCGATCGAATCACTGCTGATCCACGATCGGACGGCACGCTCTCCGTTTCAGCCCAGTCGTGGCTCCATTCTCCTGTCCGTTCCTGGACGGCTTGCGCCGGAGTTTACTCCGGGGACCATGACCATGGTCGTGGCCACGGTCGATCGCATCCGCAACTATCAGACTCCAGGCGCCTTTGATTACCGGCTACAGATGGCGGCCAAATCTCTGCGCTGTTCAGGATGGATTTCTTCCACGTCGGCAGTCCTGCTAGTGGGCGATTCCAACAACTCGTTCTGGCGCACGCTCCGCTTTGTTCCCGAACAGGTGCGGCAACGGATCGCCCAGGCACTGGACCATCAATTCGAAGCCGATCTCGCCGGGCTCTACCAGGCGTTGCTGATCGGCTCGCTGTCCAACGTTTCGCCGCAGCTGCTCGAAGCGTTCAAAGAAAACGGCACGTTCCACATATTGTCCATCTCCGGACTACATTTCAGCCTGTTGGGCCTGTTTTCCACGGCCCTCTTCACCTTCCTGCTCAAACGTAGCCAATGGCTGCTGCTCCACACCCATGTTCCGACTTTGGCCCTGGCTCTGACCGCCCCCCTTCTCTTTTTCTATACCTTCATTGCCGGTCTGAACATCCCGGCGATCCGAGCACTGGCCATGGCACTCCTGGTACTGTTTGCCGTAATCCTGCGGCGGCAGCGTTCTCTCCTCCCCCTCATTGCCGCGGCCGCGCTTGTTGTCCTGGCCATCAGCCCACTCGCCCTCTTCACCGCCTCGTTTCAGCTTTCCTTTGCCGCGGTGCTGTCGATCAATCTCATCTACCCCCGGCTTCCCATTCTCATCAGCGATGCCGATACCGAGCACGCCTGGTACAAACAGCTCCAGACCGGGCTCAAAACCGTGCAGTCGCTGCTGTACGTTTCCCTGGCCGCCACAGCGGGTACCGTGCCCATCCTGCTGTATCACTTCAATCGTTTTTCCCTGATCGGCCCGCTGATGAATCTGTTGATCGAGCCCCTGCTCTGTCTCTGGGCCTTGCCCTTTGGCCTGGTGGCCATCCCGTTCATCTGGCTTGCTCCGGATCTGTCCCACGTTCTCTTTTATCTCGGCAGCTTGGGTATTGAACTGGCGGTGGGGATGACGAACTGGGCCGATGGTTTTTCCTTTGCCTCGGTCTGGACCATAACGCCCAATATTTGGGAAATAGTCCTGTATGTTTCCTTGCTGTGGCTCCTGCTGCAGCGGCGACTCACCATGCGACGGACGCTGCTGACCGCCTCTCTTACCGTCTTGCTGCTTGGTCTTTTTACTCGTGGCCTTTGGCGTCCACCCACCAGGGATGAGCTGGCCGTGTATTTCCTCGATATCGGCCAGGGAACCGCCACCCTCTTGCAACTCCCCGGAGGAAAAAATATCCTGGTCGACGGCGGCGGGTACCGAACCGAACGTTTCGATCCGGGACAAAGCATTATCGCCCCTTTTCTTTGGCGCCAGCGAATCTGGCGGCTTGACGACCTGATCGTCACCCATCCCCATGGAGACCATTACAACGGTTTGCCCTTTGTCGTTGGCCGTTTCAAACCGCGACGCCTGATCGTCAACGATGATCCCGGCAAAGAGCCAGCCTATGACAGATTCCTCTCGAAAGTCCGCCAGGCAGGCATTCCCATCCAGACCGCTGTGGCGGGCGGGTTCCTCCAGCAGGACAATATGCTCCGGGTACACTGCCTGGGCATGCCCGGACTGCTTGACAACGCCTCTTGGTCAACCAATGACCGCAGCCTTGTGCTGCACGTACAATACGGCAAGCACGGCTTCCTTCTTCCTGCAGATATCGGTATTCCCAGTGAAAACAGATTGCTGCAATCACCTGTACCCCTGCGGGCCGAGGTTCTCCTGGCCCCGCACCACGGCAGTCGCACCTCGGGAGGGCCGGATTTCATTGCCGCCGTCGATCCAGCCCTGATCGTCGTTTCCACCGGACAACGTCAAGGAATATCCTTGCCGCTCTCAGCGCACCTTGAACGCTGGCGCCAAAAAAATATCTTGGCGCTGATCACCGCTCAAGATGGAACCATCACCTGCCGTACCGACGGCAACACCCTGCGCGTCAGCAGTTTCAATGGAAAATGTTTTGATTTTGATGCGGTAACGGGAAAATTCGTGGAAAAAAAGAGAGGCTTGAAAGAGAAAATATTATGCGGTATATTAAATAATTAATCAAAAATGACCTGAATTGGGAGGGGTCCTTGATGATCGCATTCGGCAAAAAATGTCCCGCCTGCAATGGACACCGGCTGACGGCCCGACCAAGGCTTTCCTGGCTGGCCTCCCTGCCAACCGCCCAGGCGTACGGGTGCGATGAGTGTCACCAGCAGATTGTGGTTCTTTTTTCACTTTCCGTCGGCATCGAGCACCGTCATTTTGTCAGAAAGCAACTCCCCCCTTTTTTTCTCGTGCGCATTCCTGGCCGCACCGACCAGTATGCCCGGATCAAAAACATCAGTGAGGGCGGACTTTGCTTTGATCAGCATTACAACGCCGCCCCTCTACCCAGCCGGCTGTTAAAACTGGATCTGTACAACTGCAACGATGGCTCCTCGCTGGAACAGCTTCCCGCCGAAATCGTTACGACCACGGAGCAACTGTTGGAAATCAATGGACTGAAGACAACCATGCTCAACAACTGCGCCCGATTCATCAACCTCAATCAGGCGCAGCGAAAAGTCCTGCTCAGCTGTCTTGCTCAGTACGGCACCGCTTGTTAAACGGCAATCTTCTTTCGATCAAATTTCAGTAAAGTCAGAAGGTTGATGGCGTAGATATTTCACAAAACGGCCTTTTTCATAACAGTTGATATACGCATCCTCGGCACTGATCTTCTTTTTTTCCAGCAATTCAAAAATAGCGTCATCCAAAGTTTGCATGCCAAATTTCTTGCCGGTTTGCATGATGGATGGAATCTGATAGGTTTTCCCTTCACGAATCAGGTTGCGAACCGCTGGTGTGCAAATCAGAATTTCCAAGGCGGCGACCCGCCCCTTGATGTCAACCCGCTTGAACAGCGTCTGCGACACCACCGCGCGCAAGGCGTCCGCCAAGGTGGAACGCACCTGCCCCTGCTGATTAGCGGGGAAAATCTCGACCACACGATCCACGGTTTTCATGGCATTCATGGTGTGAAGGGTGCCGAACACCAGATGACCGGTCATTGAGGCCTCCATGGCCAGGGCGATGGTTTCCAGATCGCGCATCTCGCCGACCAGGATGATATCGGGATCTTCACGCAGGGCACCACGGAGGGCCGCCGAAAAACTGCGAGTATGGGTGCCCACCTCGCGGTGATTGACGATGCAGTTCTGGCTTTTATGCACAAATTCGATGGGATCCTCAACGGTGAGAATATGATCCTTGCGGGTTTTGTTGCATTCATCGAGAATGGCAGCCAAGGTGGTCGATTTTCCCGAACCAGTGGGACCGGTCACCAGCACCAAGCCTTTTGGCAGGGAAGCCAAACGAGAAACCACCTTGGGCAGACCAAGCTGTTCACAGGTGAGAATGTCGCTGGGAATTTCACGGAATACCGCACCGATCCCATACTTTTGCTGAAAAAAGTTACAGCGGTAACGGGCCAGGCCAGGGATCTCGTAGCCAAAATCCATATCCCCGGTTTCTTCAAAGATCTTGATCTTGTCCTCGGGACAAATCTCATAGAGCATCGCTTTGAGGCTTTCGTTATCCAGCACTTTGAACTTGACCCGCTCCATATCACCGCGGATGCGGAGCACCGGCTGCTGCCCCGCCATCATGTGCAGGTCCGAGGCGCCTTCGTCATTCATCAACTTAAAAAATGCATCTATCTGGGCCATGGTGTACAGCTCCTTATCCGCTTTATTGCTGAATTGACAAAACAGCTTTTCTCAATGACACAAACTCGTTCCAATTCACCGAATTGATACCCTGTTCTCAAAGAAAGTATCAAGCAATACTCCAAGTCTTGATAGTTACAGCCATATGCGAGGACAAACGAACCCGTTCCTCGATCATTTTTTTCTTCGGCCCCGCTGACTTGCTGCTTTCTTTGCCCTGTCGCCGCATGAAGATATATCGGATTCCTGGACGCAACCCCTGGACAGCTCATCCAAGGAACGCCTGATTCGCTTCGCATGAAGCTGAGTGCACTGTTTGAGAGCCAGAGCCTGCATGTAGTAACGCTTCGCCAATTTATCACGTCCCAAGGCTTTATGCACTTGCCCCATCTGCGCCGTTCCCTCGACATGGGTGCGTTGCAGATGCAGACACTGCTTACCGGCTTCCAGCGCCTCGGCACGTTTGCCAATGCACAGAAGGGCGCGGCTCAAGCGATACCAATGATCAGGATTGAAGTTATCCAACGAGAGCGCCTTGTTGCACAAAGATAGGCCCACGTCGCTGCCCTCTCCTTGTTCAACATAGAGCAACCCCAGGGTACTCATGGAAATGCTGTCGTGGGGAAAAAGCCTCAAAGCCCGCTGGCAGGCTTTGATAGCCTCCTCCGGCTGCTGGTTTTCCATATAACTTTGGCCGAGCAGACGAAAAAGAAGAAATTCCGACTCGCTGCCGGGACGGGTTCGCCAATGTTCAAAAATGGCAATAGCCTTCTCAGGATACCCGAATTCAGTATATAATCGTCCGAGCGGCAGAAAAAGTTCCTGACCGCATGCGTCGTCCTGGCCATGTTTTCGATAGGCGCGCTCAAAGCACCTCACGGCATCTTCCTTTTTACCCAAGGTTTGACACACACGGCCAAGATTCACCAGGGCCATGTAATTTTCCGCGTCCTGCCGCAGCACATCCTGAAAGCATGCGGCGGCCCGTCGTTCCTGCCCGTGCTCCACCAATGCCACGCCCAAGCTGTTCATCAAATTGATGTCACCGGGTTGCTGGCGCAAACCGCGATGATATTCACGAAGAGCCGATTGATAATCTCCTTCATCAAAAAAATAATCACCACTGATGTTGAGGCTGAGATGATCAAAATAAACCACGCTCCCCGGCCCCAGAAAGGACCCGTGATAAAGCGCTTTGAGGCAGTTGCCGGGAATGTCGCTTTTGATGAAATCAAGACAGGGCCAGGATGCGATCCCCAAAGAGACCGCTTCTCTGCCATATCGTTCGTGGCAGGTTGTGAGCACGGCATCGATGCACCGCGTTACCGTTTCTTGACTGCCGTCGGGAATCAAAATGGAAGCCAGAGTGTCGCTCCCGGCGAGATATTCACCATCACTGCCAACGGCCTGGGCAATGTGTGCATCAAAGGCATTGGTCGTTTCAGCCATTGGGCGCCAGGAAAGGAGGGCAAGCGTGAAACGGGGTAGGCCTCGCCATCGTTTGCGTATCGCATTCAAAAGCTGAGGGTCTGTCAGTTGGAAAGGCTGCGGGTGCTGTTCATCGACAGTATCGATATCACAAATACCAAATGGGCCGCGTTTTTCAGCAATGGCCAAAGCTCGCCAGCATCTGTCTAGGACATCGATTGTTCGTCGTGCATCCGGAACGGACGTTCGCGCAAATCCGATCTGCACCTTGCTCATACCTTCCCTGCGCAGCTGGCGTTGCAAATAATGAGCGGTTTGCAGTGCTCGTTTTCTGGTGTTTTTCGAGAAATGCAAGCCGAAGACGCCATACCCAAAGGAAAAACAGTGGCAACGAGTCAAGGCGAGAATCAAGTCTCCGGTTTCTCGGAGTTTTTGCAAATTACCGGCTGCTGTTCGCCGGTAAAAGATTGTGTTTAGTAGCAAAAAAAAACCCGGATGCGGGCCCGGCCACTGCAGAAACACTGCTGCCGCGCGTCGATTATACAATTCGGTTTCAGGATCAACGAACTCTAAGCGAACCTGTTCAAGGCGCTCAAGAAAGCCCTCTCGAACTTCTCGCAACCATGAGGCTGACATTTTGCGTAGAAAGCCAGGATCAATCTCACTGATGACCGCTGCGCCCTGTTCTCCGCATGCAAGACTGAAAGGAATGACGAGTTGGTCATCCATCAAATAGGGTTTGATGGACGAGTCCTGCTCTTCCTTGGTCATGGACCTTGTACCAGCGAGGTATTCGTGTAATGGTTGCAAGAGACCATCAGAGGTGAGGGCAAGAAAATTGACCTTGGCGGGAAGCGGTAAGAATCGGTTGACCTCTTCTGCAAAAGGTGTTTGCAGTACATGAAAGTCATCAAGGGTTAACATAGGAGGATCTAAAGTGAGGGTTGAGGATGATTGTACGCATCCGGTTGCATGGTCAATGCGCTATACAGACTGTGTATCAGCAGATCCTGCTCATTTTCACTGACAGTCCTCATGTCCAAGAGCAAGCGATCATCTTCCATTCTCCCTATCACGGGGACAGGCGCATGGCGAAGCTGTCGCTCCAACCGACTGGCCTTTATTTTCAAAGGCCGAACCGCTACAGCCCAACTCGCCAGATGCTGGCCAGGCATGGCCCCTCCTCCCACCTGGGAAAAGGTGTTTACAAGTTCAACGATGCAATGATCATCCATCGTCTCACGGCACTGCTGGCAAACTTGCTGGGCACGATCGTGAATGGCTGACTCAGGAGCAGCAATCATTGCCAGCGTGGGAATCGCTTTCAGCGCCTGGGATTCATCCAAATACAATCGTAAAACAGATTCCAAGGCGGCTAAAGTCAACTTATCGATGCGAAGGGCGCGATTTAAAGGATTGCGCTTGAGTTGATCAATATGGACCTTTTTACCGACAAGAATACCTGCCTGTGGGCCTCCAAGGAGTTTATCACCACTGAATGTGACAACATCGATGCCAGCGGCAACTGTTTCTTGCACTGTCGGTTCTTTGGCCAATCCATATTTGCTCAAGTCGACAAAACAGCCGGAGCCGAGATCTTCCATGACCACAATATTATATGCTTTAGCCAATTGCACCAAGTCGGAATTGGCCACCTCGTTGGTGAAACCGATGATTTTATAGTTACTACAGTGCACCCGGAGCAATACTGCTGTGTCATCGGTAATGGCATTTTTGTAGTCTTGGAGATGGGTGCAATTCGTCGTCCCCACTTCCACAAGTCGTGCGCCGCTTCGAGCCATGATATCGGGAATACGAAAAGAACCGCCAATCTCCACCAATTGGCCACGAGAAACAACCACTTCTTTTCCGGACCCAAGCGTTTCCAAGGCGAGAAGAACTGCAGCGGCATTGTTATTCACCACTAATGCGGCCTCGGCCCCTGTTAATTCGCACAGTAGTTCCTGAACATGGGCGTACCTCGAACCACGCTTTCCTGTTTCTAAATCCAATTCAAGGTTAGAATAATTCCCTCCCATCTGGTTCACGACACTCAACGAAGAGTCAGGGAGGAGGGCACGCCCTAAATTGGTATGAAGAATTACACCGGTTGCATTGATGATTCGAGACAAATTCGGCTGATGATATTTTTGCACAAAAGCGGCGAGTTGGTGAAACCAATGGGAGTAATTCTTCTCTGGTAACTCGACATGTTGCCCTGCCAAAAGAGCTCGCCGCATCTGATTGAGGTACAGCCTTATGCAATATTTTATCCGTTTGGGTGGAACATTTTTAAGATAGCCAAAACCAGACAACGCTGCTATGCAGTCTGTTACCTTTGGGATCTTTCTCAAAGCTGAAAATCTCGTCGAAGTCATTTTTACATAAGAAAAATTGAAGAAGTGTGGGTGTCACTTTGTATTTTGCACCTGTACAGAAGTGATTTACAGGATTTTGAGACCTCAAAACAGTCTTTTTCCCAAACGGATGTGCGGGGATCTCACCTTTCCCAGGAAAGCAATAAATTTGTTTGGAATCGCAGAAGCAAGAGCGCACATTTTTTTTGTATTAATAATGAGTTAGCAAATTTTATACCAACAGTTCGATGTGCATCAACTCCGGAGAGGGAGTGTGTGATAGAGGGGGTAAAAAAGGAAAGCCCCATCAATCGTGTGATTGATGGGGCTTTTAGAAAGGAATCGGCGGCGACCTACTCTCCCACATAGTCTCCCATGCAG
>Ga0302250_1000226_pt1 | contig 68698 bp, 76 predicted proteins | sample AAG_RA_Asp_MG_FD_193536 | JGI IMG/M metagenome (GOLD analysis project Ga0302250, IMG submission 193536) | Enriched activated sludge microbial communities from anaerobic digester in WTTP, New Holstein, Wisconsin, United States - AAG_RA_Asp | ecosystem: Engineered > Bioreactor > Anaerobic >... | reverse complement strand
AATATCGGTGAGCATCAATATTAAGAACACAAAGTTTTCTTTTTTGATAATTTCTTCAATTTTTTCAAGGATTTTATCTTTTTTCCCCTTGGCTTCATTCAAATCAACTACTTCAATCTGTCCAATACCAAACTTTTTGTCATTTTCTTGGAAACTCTTAAAATCAGAATAAATAATCTTTTCTACAGACAATCCATTAAGGTTGGCCTTTTTCTTTTTAATATCTATTCCAAAGTCTTTAAGATTCTTAATTCCAGCAATTTTGCCTAACTTTTTAGCTACTAAAATATCTTCATTAGTTGTAGTGCTTGATTTAAAAACTACGGTATCTGAAAGTATGGCTGAGACTAGGAGACCAGCTAATTGTTTTGTTATTTTAAATTTATTGTCATCAAACATTTTCTGAGCTATTAGTGTAGCAGTAGAACCTGAAGGTTTTGTGAAGACTGATATTGGATTAGAAAGTATACATCCTATTTTATGATGATCTATAATTTCTATTACTTCAGCATTTTCAATTCCTTGAGGACTTTGACTTGCTTCATTGTGGTCAACTAGAATAACTTTTTTTCCTTTTATAGATTTTAATTTTGCTGGTGTTTTTACTTTAAAATAATCAAGTACATATTTTGTTTCTTGATTTAAATCTTCAGGGATTGCTGGAATTGCGTTTATCTTCTTCTTTTTTAGAAATTCAGAATAAGCAATCGCCGAACATACTGTGTCAGTATCTGGTGATTTGTGCCCAATAATATAAATGGTTTCTTTGTTCATAATATTTATTTTAGGTTATTTAAAAAGATTATAGCAAAAAATCACCAATTTGGCGACTTTATTGGTTTGCCACGCTGGGTGACGGGACGAACTTGGAACGTTTTTGAAGTTTTGTATAAAAAAAGAAGCCCATATTTCTAATCTTTTGATTAGGACTTCTACGCTTTTAGAATTATTGTTAGTTAAGGGTCGCGACCAAGGTCAGGATACCAATAATAAACATCTACATAGTCTCTTTCGTCTACCCCTACTAATTTCTTAAAAAATCTTTTACGAAAAAAATACCATTCTGGTTCTAAAAATATTATTCCCGTGAAATACGCGAAAACAAAGGATATAGAAACAGAAACAATTTCATAAAAAGAAAAAAGAGCGCATATTATAAGAGTAAGTATGGAGGCAAATACAATTTTTGTTAATGTGATTTTTCTTATATTATTTTTTATTCTATTATTTGCTATTCTTCTCACAATACAATATTTTTCTTTTTCGGAAAGACAATCAGTGTTATAAATTTTTTCTCCCGTTTTTTTAATCTCCTCGGTAGAGATGTTAAAATCTTGAATCATTGCCTCTTCAAAACCTTCAGTTCTTACCCACATAAACAACACCTAGTAAACAATTTAAATTGTTCAATGTTCAGCTTTGCGTTAGCAAAGCGTCTCTTTTGAGATATTAATATGGTAAAATATTTACTATATTTTGTCAATGGCGTGAGCGATGGGACGTTATCGGAATCTTTTTTGAAGTTAAATTATGTATAAAAAAACGGGGAGGCATTACTTGAAGTAAATATTCCATTCCCCTTGTTTTTATAATCGAATCTACTTATCGTAAAGATGTTTCTTGGCTGCCTCAATTATCTTTTTTTGATCCCCAGACATTGTCGCAGTCTTTTCATCTTCGCTTGGTAGTCGTAGCATTTCCTCGGTCGTTTGACCTCTTTCTGCTGCTGTATGATCGCAGTAGTACCTTCCACATATTGGACACAGTCCCATCGTAATCACCAAAAGCTACTTAGTAGCTTTTATAATATAGAATATAATATATATATTGTCAAATGAAAGGGCGCTGGGACATTATTAGAAACTTTTTAAAGTTAGGCTGAATATAAAAAAACAGAGTTTTTGACCCTGACCATTTCTGGATTTTTAATAATTATTTTTTATAGATAACTTTACCGCTTTCGAGATGAGTTCCCTCAATTGGATATAATCCATCTTTCCAGTGCAATAAGCCACATTTTTTGCAAGGAACAGCATCTTTGAATATGCCACTGCAGGCACAACCAGCTTGTACGAGAACACTATTTTTTGTGTTGATTTCGCCATCGCAGTCAACACATCTTGAAGTCTCGGTTGAAGATGAGCAAACTTTTGCGATTGGATCAAATGGGAAAATAAAACATTCAACCCTTTTTGCCTCAGGAAAAATCTTTACAAGGTGATTCCTGATTATTCTGGCCAGTCTTCGAAATACTGGCAGAGTCCGTTCAGGTTTTTCATAGATTCCTTTTACGAAAACGATGATTTCGTTGTTTGACATAGAACATTCTGGGAAAATGACACTTACTTCTTCTCCTGTCAGTTCTAGTTGTTCAATATACTCTACCCAGTTCTTTATTGCTGAACTCAGCTTAAGAGGTGTTAGCCCTTCATCAAAGAAGGATTTAGGAATATATACCATAACGATTGGCATTTTCTCACTCCTTTGTTTAGTTTGAAATGATACGTTTATAACCAAAATTAATGGTTATTTAACCATATAATACAATTTATAATCATTTTGTCAAATATATATGTAATGTACACACACGTGTGGCTGTTTTTCAAAAAATAAAAATTATGAAAAGGCTTTAAAATCACCTTATGTTTTATCATAAAAATCCTTACAGAATAAAGTTTCTTAATTTTGCAGGAGCGGTGGAACGCTATCGGAACTTTTTTAAAAATAAATGTAAGTATTTAATTATTGATTTTTAGCTATCGTACTAATTATTTCTGAATCTGATGATATTCGCACAACGTTAGATAGATGATAAAAAAATGAATCTGGTGCTTCTGAGGCGATAACTAATTTATTTAATCCCATCGCCATTCCAGCTTCATATCTTGCACTTTTAGCATCTTCACACCAGAGATAAACAAAAATATCACATTTTTGAATTCCCTCTCGTTCTTTTTGTGCATATTCATCCCAATTATCTTCATGATAATCTGTTGCCCAATCGAAAGTAATTTCATAGCCAGCCTTTCGTATTATTTCCATGATCTTTATTGCTCTTGGTATTTTTTTACTGGCCACATATATTTTAGGTTTGGTTGTCATATGGGTAATTATACTATAAAAAGAAAAAGTTCCAAAGTAATATTGCGGTTATCATAAAAAGCCTTATAAATAAAGGCTTTCCAAATTTGCAGGCAAGGTAGGTCTGGAACCCCCACTTTCCAAGCAGTGTAAGGGTTCTTTGGATGTCTTGCGGTTTATGGATTTGAGGTGTCTAGGTCTGAGTAAAATGAGATAATTAAAACATATCAATGATTAATTATAAAATCATCAATTATTTTAAATAATTCTACTAAATTATCGTATTCTTTAAGCGTAATACTTTTATTTCCTTTAATCATTGCTGAAATTTCCTTTCCTTTCTCTAATTTTTTAAACACACACAATGTTTTCTTTCCTAAGTTTTCTGCTTTAGCTATTTCATATCCTACTCCCAAAGAAGGAATTGAAGCATCTCCGATTACAATATCGGCTTCTTCTAGCCATTTTGAATCTCTAATATAGATTTCCTCAGAGCTTAAACATTGTTCTCCTAATTCATTAATACTTTTATCTCCTACATGTTCAGTTAGAACATGTCCATAGCTTTTAAGATGGTTTATTATTTCAAAGTATTTTTGGGAGTCATCTCTACCTCCACGAATTGAACCTGCAAAATATATTTTCATAATAGTTTATTGTTTTATTAAAGTATCTCATAAAATTAATAAAAGTCCAATTTATTGACAAGTAATACTAATTATTGTATTTTACAATTAGATAATTGAAAAGGTGATCTAATTGAAAAAACTTAAGGAAATCTCTATTGAGATTACAAACAGATGCACGCAGAGATGCAGGCATTGTTCTTCTAGCGGAGGTGATTCATTTGAAAATGAGCTCACTCTAGAAGAGGTAAAGAGGTTGATCGACGAGGCTCAAGATTTGGGCGCGTATATTTTAACTTTATCTGGTGGAGATCCTTGCTTGAGAAGCGATCTCTTTGAGATTATAGCTTATGCTAGAAATAAGTCTTTTGAGATAAGGTTACAGACTTCGGGAGTTTATTCTTTCTACGGCATGAATATTATTTCTATCCCTGTCGAATTTCTTGAAAAATTCAAAGAAAATATCGGCCCAAGGGATAAGATAGTATATAGCCTGCTTGGACTGAAAGAAAACCATGAATATATGACAACGATAAAAGGATCTTTTGATATAGTTTTTGAAAGTATCAGGAAGACCCTAGAATATAATATATTCACAGAAGTGCACACTGTTGTAACAAGTCTTAACTTTAGAGAACTTAATCTTATTTTAAAAGTTCTTGAAGAAAAAAAGATTAACAGTTGGCATCTTTTAAGGTTAGTCCCTCAAGGTCGTTGTCTTGAGAATAAAGATATCAATCTAAGCAAGGAACAGTTCCGAGAGTTGCAGCAAGTATTACTAACCATGCATAGCGAGAAAATCGAAATTCATCTTGGCCATAACATTGATAAAAGATATTGGCTTGACGAATCAATGCCAATTCAAAGTTGCCCTATAGGTAAAGATAAAATATTGATTAGGGCCAATGGTGATATTAGTTATTGCGCTGCCATAAAGAGAATATCTCATGAAAATATACGGAAAGTCAGTCTCAATTATTACTGGAATGATAGTTGGGACGCTCAAAATTTCAATCTTTTTCATGAAGATAGATTCTCAACATTTTTGAAGGGTAAATGTCATGACTGCCCTATTGTTAAAAAATGTCGTGGCGGATGTATAGCACAAAGAGTTCATGCTTATGGAAGCATTGAACAAGGACCAGATCCAATGTGCTTTAAATAGAATAGAATATAATATATTCTATTTTTTTATTATTGCAGGGACTAGTAAATGATGTTAGAAACACAATTTGGCAACAGCAAGGCCATATTTATATACCAAATTTAGTCAAAATATAAATTTATCTAGTTATTGAATCCAATTGCTATTAGAAATTCTTTTGGTCTAAATATTATAGGAATATTTAATTGTTTGCAAACATCGGGAATTTTAAACAATTCAGTATCGTTTGTTCTAGGATGTTCTCTTGAGAAAACAGCTAATTGTTTATCTTCTGCGTATGCAATAACATAGGTGTCAGTAGTAGATTTTCCAGTGGTATCATCAATCATTTTCCAGGTGTTGTTGATTTCGACAGCTCTATTTCTATGGTTGTCGCCAATATTTTTTTGCAAGCCTCTTTCTTTTTGTTTTACGCACCACTTTTTAAGACCATCATTTTCTTTTTTGATTTCATTAGCCACTACATCGAGTAATATCCATTTTTCTTCACTAAGAGATTCTTCTAATTTTTTCCAAAAATTTTTATTAAGGTCTATTGGTATCCATATTGAAAAACCTATCAAAGTATTAGTATCTAAAATATATACGTTTTTATCTTGTTGAGTGCTCATAGTTTTTCAGGAGAAAAGCGTAATAAATTAGAGGCCTCAACATACCCGACTTTATTTTCTGAATAATTTTTGTGAACGATACGATTAAATAGTGAACCATTCGAATCTTTCATCGCATTAGTATAATTTCCACCTTTTCTAAATTTATCTTTTTCAGCTTTTTTAAGGAGATTTTCTTTCATTTCTTTTTGAATTTCATCTTCTAAAGATTGCTCTAACTCTAGTCTAATTTTACCTAGTTCTTTTAGACGGTAAAAAATAAAAAGCTTGCTAACCTTATAGATATCTGAAAAAGAATCGATATCTGATTTTTCGTAAAATTTATCAATAAATTCTTTTTCTGGTAAAAGGAGCTCTGCAGAGACTTTATTACAAAAAATTTCCACAGTATCAATTCCTTGGTTTGAGGCTCTAAAATCAAGACTATTAGAAACCGCATCATTTCTTTTGAAAAAATGTGCTAGTTCGTGAATAAAGGAAAATATTTGGGCAGATAAAGAATCCCTTCTATTTAAAATAATAAATGGACAGTAATCATTTGATATGTATAACCCTCTCATATCATCTGTGCTAATTTTATGATACGAAATTGTTTTTCCTACGAAAATACCCTTTGATTCTGCTTTTTGAATTAAATAATTTAAAGCGTTTCTTCGTCCATTGATTTCTTTAAATTCAGAAATATTTATGCTTAATTTTTCTGAAATTAATTCTGCTAATTGTTTCGGAGAAGATATGTTTTTTCCAGAACCCTGCAAATTATTTTTAGTAAATCCATCTTCTTTCACGTATTTTTCTAGCCATTTTTGTCTAGTCAAAACAAGATTAATTAATTTTTTAATTTTTTCGTCGCTCTTTTTATTAAAACCAATACGATAATCAGGTATGACTTTTTGTTTTTTAATTAGTTCGTTTGAAAAAAACAAAAACTCCGAAACGTTATAAAGTTTAGAGAGTTTTGCCACCTGAGACCAGGTTGGTAACGATTCACCATTTTCCCATTCAGCAACTATGTCCTTATCCTTGGTAGTCCCTGAAATTTTCTTGGAGGCATTTCGAGACTCAATACCAATATTTTCACGGGCTATTTTTAGATTATCTTTGTTTATAAAATTTACAGAGCCCATATTTTTATAAATTTAAAGCACGTATGTCCTTGAAATTATTTTATAATAATAAAAGAGATGTGTCTAGTAGGTAATCATTATAGTTTAACGTCAATTAAAAGATTAATCAGGAAAATAAATTTATAGTAAACTATTTATTACATTATAATCCATTATCATTACCTTTTTATCAAACTCATATCTTTCGTTAAAGCCATTATCTTTAGCTAAAATAGCAATTTTTTCTTTTCTATCAATAAGTTCATCGGCAATTACAAAAATAGACATATCCCCTATTTCTATTATTGGCTTATCATAATCGATAAGCTTCATAATTTGTTCTTTCTTAACTTCTTTTTCTTTTATTGTTTCTATAATAGGAAAAACTTCTTTAACAATTTGGCTATAACAGTGCCTATAGGCCTTACTGTAGTCATTTCTAAAGTGATTACACGTTTCAGCTAAAACGTGTGGAGTTATGTAAAATTTATCCCAACCGACTTTAATAATATCAAAAAAGGATAATATTTTATCCAGTTCTTCAGATTTTTTCTTATTTATTTTTACAGAAATTAATCCATCAATAAATATCTTTAAAACACTTGTGTCGATAATTATCCCATTTTTTATGAATGGTTGGATTGTTTTTTTGTTTAAATGCTCGTATTCTATAAACATTTAATAAGACTTTATTCTTTTGTACTTGTTTCTTCTCTAGACTGCACCCCTTCTTCTGGTGTGGTGGATGGTTGTTCAGTTGTGACTTTAAACTTTTTTTCAGGTTCCATCCCTTCGACACCCAATTTTTTAATAGCTACAGTATTATCATTTAGATTGACATTTACTTCATAACGGGAAGGTGAAACGCTTCCTAAAGTCTCGAAAAAACTGCAAATAATTTTCCATTTCTGAGAGTTTTCCCCGTTAGTGCCATTTGTTGGAGTCAGTTCTTCCACGCTAAATTTAAGTATGCCAATATTACCGTGTATTGATTCAAATACAGCCCTTGTTAGATTTATTGCCTTTATTGATAATGAAGAATTTAGATTGGCCATAATTTACAATGTATTAAATAATTATAGGTAAAATAACAAATAATTATGGTGATATCAATGTGTTTTGATAGTAACCTAGTTTTTGACTATTGTAAAGAGTTTATTAAAAATTATTTAATCAAAGAATTAGCATTTAAACTAGACTAAATTATTTTTTTAATACATTAACAATATTTTTTAGATGTTCAGCTATTTGATATATTGCTGGTGAACCTATTTGAGTCTCTATCAAACTATTAAAATCTAAAAAGAATTTATCTGAAAAGATTTGAGCTCCACTGCTATCTTTATAACTTACAGTAATTATTATTTTAGATTTATTTAATTCTTCAACTCTTCCGATTAAACTCAATAAAGGTAAAATTAGTGTCTGACTTGGTGCAAAGTTTTTTATTCCATTTTTAATAATATCGAGTTGAGATAATTTTTTATCAGTTTGTAATAATGTTAAATCTTCATTTAGCGTAAAATTAACATCCTTAGCATAACCTTGTCCGTGATTAGTTATAATTAATTCTACAAAGTTAAGCCAATCTTCTCGTTGTTTAATATAAATAGATATTTTTGGTCTGCTTCTTTCTTTTTCGGAATGTTCCATTATTTCCACTGTTTTCTTTGTTTGATATGCGTAATAAGCGGTAATTACAATAAGCACTAAGCTTGCTAATGCTTGAACAATTGTAGTTATTATTTGAATATCCGATGGACTTATATTTAAATTTATCATATCTTTTGTTTAGATTAGTTTATCAATCGAAATGTCCACGAGGATTTTTAAATAAATCTATAGCCTCTTTTTCTTTTTCGTTCATTTGTTTTATTTCTTCTTCAGTTACTTGATTTACTTTTTTTTCAATTTCTTCAATTGGATATAATTCATTTATTGATTTTTTGCTTATCGAATTATAGTTGCCATTAGAAGAAAGTACTCTTCCGATATAAGATTTTAAGAAAATAAGCAGTCCTTTTTTTGTGGAAATTAACTTTTCGATGTATTTTTTAACACTATCTCCCGATTTCCATTCTTTCCAGCGATACAATAATACTGCTAAATTGTATTGATTTTCAAGTAAATTATTACTATCAAGATGTTCTATTTTATTTATGAAAAGTCTTTTTAATTCTTCTAATTCTTCTTTATTTAGACTGGAAATTCCTAATGGATTTTCGTATTTACTTAATTCATCTTCTAGCCTTTTGAGTAGGTGTGCTGGATAGTATAAATTTTGACAACTATCAATTAATTCTTTAATAAGATTTTTTCTATTGGATTTTAAGTTTTTGATAGATTGATGACCAAATGCTGTAATTTGACTATCAGTATCATTAAGGTCAAAATAAGTTTCTTTTTTGTCAATGATTTTATTGCCTATTTTCCAAAAAGAAATTAGGGCATTTTTGACCTTTTCTTCATCTAATTTATCTGTTCGATACATCAATCTGTCTAGTAACTTTCCTATTTTGCCCTCTTTTTTAAATTCAAAAATCATTGATTCAAATTTTTTCTGATTTTTTAAACCGTTAACTACTTTATCTACCTGTGTTTCAGATATTTCTCCAGATGGAACACTTAACTGAAAGTAATAGTCAAATCTTTCTCTTGAACATATTCTCAATTCGCCAGCCCATTCTCCATAAGAATTTAATTGTCTATTTTCTATTAATGGAAATAATATTTTACATATTCCGTCAATATTTTTACGATTATCTTCAGGAACTAAATCTAAGAGTTTATTGTAACGATTATTTTTTATAGTATTACCTTCGGCGGGGCTAATCCAATAACTTATTTCTTCCGTAAAGATGTCTTTATTATCAGCAATTGTTTCATAAAAAGCAGGAGCAAACACTCGAATAGCCTCTATTCCCATAAAATCTATTTTATTTACATCTTCTTTGCTCATTATTGACCAAGCTAACCTTAAAGAACTGATATAGCGTTTTATATCTCGTATATTGGTAAATAATTTACTAAATCCCCCTCGAAATAATTCTTGCCAGCGTTTATTTTCATTTTCGTTAAATTTAATTTCTTTATAGATTAAAGCAAGGGTTTCATCCAAATCTTTAAAGAGTATTTTTTGCATCTCTTGATTGTCTGGGAGAGGAAGAGTGAAGGAGACTTGTACTATTTTTTTAAGATATTCCCCACCATTAATTCCATTATCTTCTTCTGTTATCCTTTTTTCTACTCTACTTCTATCGTAAGCTAAAATAAAAATAGTATTCGGGAAATTAGCAGTTAGTTTAACTAATTTTAAAATTAATTTAGTTTCTTTTGCATCTAAACGGTCAATATCATCAATTATTATTAATAATTTTTTAGATACCTTAGACAAACTGATGTCTAAATCTTTACGCATTGATTCGAGGGAAGAATTAAAGATATCTGATGGATTGAAGGAAATTCCCCACAAAGAAATACCTAGATTTATATTAGATATTTTTTGAGCATATTTTTTAAACCATTTGCCTATATCTTTTTTGCTAGTAATTTTTTGAAAATTTTCTGAAAGTTTTATAAAAAAATCCCTTAATAGAGATGTTTCATCTGAGAAATTCCAAGGGTTAAAGTTAAGACAAATAATCTTATTAGAATCTATTTGTTGTTTGATTAAATTAATAAAAGATGTTTTTCCAGAACCCCACTTTCCTTCTATTCCAATTACAAAACTTTCTTTACCGTCAAAATTAGATATCATTTCCGCGACCTTAACAGCCAACTTTAAACGTCTTAATTGGTCTTGTTCCTTATTTTCGATTGGATAGTCTGGTAAAATCATATTTTGATTATCTTACATCTTTGACAAAACAATGTCAAAATGTTTAAATTAATTAAAATATGAATAAAAGTTTAGAAAAAATTAAAAAATTGTTGGAAAGAAAGATTGACCTAACGAAAAACATTAAATATGATGATTTACATCATTCTTATTCTATTTCGGAATATCACGAATATATATGTAGTTTAAAGGAATTAAAATCAATTATATTGCAATTAATAGATGAAAAGAAGATAGAGCCAGATTATTTACAACAAATTTTTAATGATTTTATGGTTTTTGATTATATTAAAAATAGAAATAGTATTAATATTAAGAATAGTAAGTATCCAAATTTTTATAATTCGGAGATTGAAAAAGAATACAAACTAATGAAAGGATTTACGAAATTACTAAAGGACGAAATAATTTTTTGCAAGGAAAATCCAAACCAAAAGTTAATTAATCCCAATGCAATATTAAACCCAATCCAGAAAGATAAAAATATTTACTATCTTCAAAATTTGCATAATAATATTATTGAAAAAATCGAAGAATTAGATGGTGAATATTATGAAAAATCAAAATCAGGGGAAAGAACGGAGAACTCTCTTGAGGAACAGATAATCCCTGCTAATATTAAAGAAATTTTTTTAGTAAAAGAAGAAGGTATAGGCTATTTAAAATTTTATAAACAAGGGCCTAAAATAAAAATAGCTAGCATAAGAACTAGACAATTTAGGCTCATCGAAGCACTTTCTTGTCCTACTGGCACTGCTAAAAACATAGAAACTGTATTTAAATCAATTTCATTACCGAAAGATGAAAAGAATTCTTCTCTGAATGGCTACGGTTCAGATAGTGCAAAGTTAAATATTATAAAGAATACGATGAAAGAAATACAAAAGATTAAAGGATTGCAAGGTAAAATCAAACTTATATTTACAAATAATAGCAAGGCTGTGCTTCTCTGTGTTTATTAGTCTAAGAGGGATTTTTAAGAAATAGCTTTGAAGAGAAGAGAGGGATTTTGGAAAAGCCCTCTTTTTTATTGAGCTTAAATTAGGTATTTTTAGTAAAAACCCTCTCAAAACCCCTTTATTAACTTTAGTAAGGGGGGCTTTTATAATGGAAACATAAAAGTTAAAACGAATAAAATGCTTAGCAAAGAGGCACTAAAAGAATATAGAGAACTTTTTCTAAAAGAGTTCAATGAGGAGTTAGATGATGAAGCAACTGCTGAATTTGCTTTAGCAACTTTGATTTTTATGGAAACAATATACGAACCAGTTATGAAATCTTGGATGGATGATTATAGAGAAAGGAAAAATTCTGGAAATCTGAAGTAAGTCTTTCTTACTTTAGTTTTGTGGAATTATTCACTATCGGAACAGGGCACGCCTGTAAGTGCTAGATAAACGATATAAAAATAAATTATCTTGGGTTACAGGCCGACTACTCAAACCTCATCTAAACCGAATATGTTTATATAAATATATATTATATATCTAAGTATATATAATATATATTCGGGAAGATAGGGAGAGCTAGGAGGACAAACTGGGTATCCTAAGGCATTATAATATGTTAACAAATCAACAAATCAACAAAAGAACAAGGCACGTTAGAATAAATCGAGATTTACATAGACTATTAAAGATTGAATCTGTTGAAAAAGAAGTAAGTATAACTAGCTTATTAAATGATTTATGCGAACAACATTTCAACTTAAATAAAAAAATGGCGGATTTGGCGGAAAAAGATAAATTTCAACAATATGAAGGTAAACAATAAAAAAATTAAAGAGGTAAGTATAGCGGTTAGACAAAAGGAGGTCGAGTCTAATCATATACGTGGCAAAAGTGCTGAAGAGATAGCCAAATTGCTTAATGTATCCATTCGCACTGTTGAGAGAGACATACAAGATATCCGCCAAAGGAACTTATCAATGTTTATTGGAAACAATAAAGCCAAGGAATGGTTATCAGAACAGCTTGCAGATTCCCTGATGTCCCTAAAAGAAGCAGAAAAACAATTTTGGATTATCAGTGAAACAACATCCAATGAATCTGTTAGACTACGTTCAATTTGGTTTATTGTTCAGTCTATTTTGTCCAAGAAGGAGATTTTTAATTCACTAGGTATAATTTACGAAAATGTGCAAAAAAATAAGGAAAATATAGCCACCGAAGGAACAGAAAAACCACCTTCATATGAGGCGATATTCCCCTATCTTAATTTTGAAGAACAATTACAGTATATTAAAATAATGCACGCAGGAGTTTCTCGTTTCCCAGAAAGCAAACTGAAAGAAGAATTTTTTGGAAAAATAGATATAAGATTGCAACAATATGAGGCAATCGAAAGGGGTAAAAAAAGAGAAGAAGAGTTTGAATATCAATATCCTAATTGTGACGAATCATACGAAGATTTCTTAAAAAGAAAGGCCGAACACGAAGCTTCTAAAAACAACATTGAAAAGAAGGAAAATTAATTATATAATAGATTTGCGACCACAATCTATAAATATGCAAAGCATTTTTAGCGGACTGAAAGGGGCTAATCGGCCATCTTCCACTAAGGGTGCTTTGCGGTATCTGGATTGTGGGTCGCAGGGTGGTTTGGTTAGTCCCTTTTTGTTGTTTCGGATTAATCTTACCTCTTAGTAATAATAAGTAAGAATAAAAATATGAGCGACCCACAAAAAACAAGATTGTGTCCGCATTGCAAAATGGAAATAAATGCCTTGGCTTCTAAGTGTCCACACTGCCAGAGCAAAGTAGAGACTCCTAGTCAAAAAAAGTTCAAATACATTGTTGCTGGAGCATTTTTCTTTATCGTAATGTTTATTATAATTTCTGCTACGACATCTCCTACTACACCAAGCGTTAACACTTCCCTATCACAAACAGGTCTTTCGATAGGACAAGATGGATATATAAAAGTTTCAACAGCAAAAATTGTAGTAGGTATAGATAAAGCAACCGAAGATGAAATAGTGTCATCGTCAATCGCTGGTGATACTACAGGGGTTGCTTTACTCGTTCTCGATGGTAAAGCATTTTTTGTTGAGAATGGAACAAAGGTTAAGGTTATCGATAAAACAATGGCTTCAGTAAGGATAAGAATACTAGATGGAGAAGAAGCTGGTAATTCGGGCTGGGTTCCATTTGAATTCGTTTCCACAAATCCTTAATAAGTAAAAGTATGCAACAAAGAAACAACAACAATAAAATTAAATATTTTCTTTACGCAAGGAAATCTAGCGAAGCTGAAGATAGACAAATAGCATCTATTGATGCTCAGATAGATGAACTCAAAAAGAGAGCTGTAATCGATGGACTCAAAGTTATTGAGGTTTTTTGTGAATCAATGTCAGCAAAAGAACCAGGGCGTCCAGTTTTTAATAAAATGATAGATAGAATAAAACAAGGAGAAGCGGAAGGTATTTTATGCTGGAAGCTAGATAGACTCGCAAGAAATCCTGTTGACGGAGGAGAGATTCAATGGATGCTCCAGTGTAATCAAATTAAACATATACAAACTTTTGAAAGGTCATATTTGTCGTCCGACAATATTTTAATGATGAATGTTGAATTTGGAATGGCCAATCAATTTATAAGAGACCTTTCGGCTAACGTTAAAAGAGGTAATAGAAAAAGAGCCTCTATGGGTTGGGTTAATCTTGCTCCCACTGGATATAAAAATTCTCCAGACATACAGAGCGGATGCAATATCATTATTAAAGACCCCGATAGATATGCTTTTATTAGGCAAATGTGGGATTTAATGCTTACGGGAAATTATACAATTCCCAAAATAGAAAAGATAATGAGAGAAGAATTTAGATTTAAGACTATACAAAGAAGACATTTAGGAGGTAAGTCAATGTCTAAAAGCGGAATACATAGAATATTTACTAATCCTTTTTATTATGGTTATTTTGAGCGTCCGATTGGAAGCGGAGATTGGTATAAGGGTGCTCACGAACCAATGATAACTCAGGATGAATATGATAGGGTTCAAATCATACTTGGTCGAAAAGGTAAACCTAGGCCTAAGCACCATAATTTTGCTTTTACGGGGCTTTTGAGGTGTGGTAGCTGTGGATGTGCTATAACGGCCGAAATAAAGACCAAAAGGCAAAAGAACGGTAATGTACACGAATATGTTTATTATCATTGTACAAAAAAGAAAGATAAAAATTGTACTGAAAAATGTATTGAAGTTAAAGAGCTAGAAAGTCAAATAGATAAAATATTAAGTACTCTGACTATTTCCGAAGGTTTTAAGAATTGGGCAATTAAGTATCTCCACGAAATAAGAACAAATGAAGCTGATAATCAAGAAAAAATTATTAGCACTAAGCATAAAGAGCTTGACTCAACTATAAAGCAAGTTGACTCTCTTTTGCTTAAATATACTTCTCCTGAAAATATTAATGGTTCTTTAATTTCAAATGAGGAATATCAAGTTTTAAAAAGTCAGTTATTAAAAAAGAAAAGCATTTTAGAAGATGAATTAAAAATAAAAGGTAAAGAGGTTAATGAGTGGGTTGAGTTAACTGAGAAGACTTTTGATTTCGCCACTTATGCTAGAATATGGTTTGAAAAAGGAGACTTACAAACAAAAAAGAACATACTCTCTTGTCTTGGTCAGAACCTCACGATAAAAGACCAGAAAATCAGTCTGGATATATATCCTTACCTTCAAAGTATAATTAAGAACAAGGATGAGGTTGAGGCTGAAATTAAAAAAGTTAGAACCTCTAAAAACGTTGAATCTAAAAGAAAAAACAGAGATTTAGTCTCTGCTCTTCCCGCTTTGCAGGGGCGGAAGGATTCGAACCCTCAAGACCTCTTTTGGAGAGAGGCAGTTTACCGTTGAGCTTACGCCCCTAAGACAAAAGGGATGCATGTTCCCTTCTTATCTCTTAACTTCTTTGAAAGTTGTGTGCTTCTTGCAATTCTTACAAAACTTATTCATCTCTAACTTATCTTCAACTGCTTTAGTCTTGTTAGTGAAGTATGATGTCTTTTTGCAAGTTGTACAAACTAACTTTGCTCTTTTTTTCTTTTTTGTTGCCATATTTTTATTTATTTAATTCTCTGAGCCGATGGTGAGAATCGGACCCACGACCTTTCCCTTACCAAGGGAATGTTCTGCCACTGAACTACATCGGCACTTCCCCATCGAGCTCAATGTGGGCGAAGAGGGATTTGCACCCCCGAAGGCCGAAGCCATCTGATTTACAGTCAGACCCATTTGACTACTTTGGTATTCGCCCAATGAAACAATAATAGCAAATGATTGATTATTTTTCAATAACCTTCTTGTTTTGCTCTCTCCATTCCTGTATATTCTTTTGATGTCCAGAGAGCAAGACCTTAGGAACTTTCCACTTTTTTCCTTTTATTCCTTCAAATACTTCTGGTCTAGTGTATTGAGGATATTCGATAAAACCTCCTTTTTTAGTCATTCTTTCTTTTAATAATTCTGGTTTTCCTAGAACATTAGGAATTAATCTTGAGATTGTTTCTATAACAATCATAGCTGGCAATTCCCCTCCCATTAAATCATATTCTCCGATTGATATTTCTTCATCAGCAATATATTTATTAACTCTTTCATCTATTCCTTCATATCTGCCACAGATAAAAACTAATTGATCATATTTACTTAATTGAAAGGCTTTCTTTTGATTAAACATCTTTCCTCTTGGAGTAAACAAGATAACTCTTGTTTTCTTCTTTTTTTTAGTAATCTCCTTTACTGCTTTAAAGATTGGTTCAATTTTTAAAACCATTCCTAGTCCTCCGCCATATGGAGAATCATCAACAGTTTTTCTTTCATTGGTAGCCCAATCTCTCAAATTGTGTAGATTAATTTTAATAAGGCTCTTATCTTGGGCTTTCTTAATGAATGTTTCTTTCAGGTATGAATCAAATATGTGTGGGAAAATGGTAATAATATCGAATTGCATTTTATTTTAAAGAAGATATATAGTTTTTAAGCATAAAAACAGTTTCATCTTTTAGTTTGTCCTTAATCCAGTCTTTTTCTTTTTCTTCTACTAATTCTCCAAGGCCCACCATTATTTCGTTCTTTTTTATCTTTTCAATAATATTTAAACAATCAAATAAACATTCTTTTGTTTCCTTACCAGTTATTAGATTTACAGCTTCATTATCTATTTCCCATCTGTTTTTAGTGAAATAATTAATATCGTATATATCACGCATCGCGGTTTTTGTTCTCAAAACTAAAGCAGATATTTTTCCAGCAAAAAGATATTCTTTCTTAGCCACCATCATTGATATACCAAGATATTCTTTAAGTTCGTATTTATCTCTAATATTTTTAATTGTGTTTCTGGTATTTATTTCTATTTTAATATTAAGATCTGCTTCTCCATAAGAAAGAAGGGCGAAAATGGTGAAATTTTTAATATGTTCGTCTTTTACAGTTCCGTACTGTTTTAAAATATTAATAATTTTTCCAAGAATTATTTTTTGATTGTCTTCATCGAAAGAAAGGATATCAAAATCTAAATCTACTGAAAAGCGGGGCAAGTTATAGAAAAAGTATGCACAAGTTCCGCCTTTAAATCCCAAAAGAGAGGCAATTGAAATATCTGCATATATGTCTTTTAATATCTGCCCCATTATTAATCTATGTTTTTCTTTATTTAGCATTTTTTTGATATTTAATTAATCTTTTTTCTAGTTGTTTGTTGTTGTATATCTTTACCAATTCAAAACATTTTTCCCAATTTAAAAATTTTAAATTATCAAAATAATAATTAGGAAAAAGATAAATCATGTCTAGAAAGGCTCTTTCTGGCGTAGCAATACTATAATTATCAGTTTGTGTAATTCCTTTTGGATTATATAAAACAGAATCCTTCATTTTTCTGAAAGAGATTGAATTATTGTTTATGGTTATTTTTTTAGTCCACTTACTAGCAACAAATATTGTTTCATAGTATTGGAAAATAATACCAGCTTCCCTTAGTGCGGTTTCAAAACTGATATACGAAGGAGAATAAATACTTGTAGCCAATTCTTTAGGATCATAATTTTTGTCTTTGGCAAAGATTCCCCTAGACAGTCTTATTAAATTGCCTTGTTTTGTATAATAATTTGTTTTTGAATAAAGATTGTCAGCATTTTTTTCTTGCCAAATCAAAGACAAATCTTTGTTTGTTAGGATTTTTTTAGATGTTTTATATAGTTTTGTAATTAGATTATCCATAATGTGAACTGGAACTTGTAATATTTCTTGGTTCCATTATACATTATTAACAAATAAAGTCAATAGATTGACCAATGTATATAAAAGTGCGTGCTTTGAGTAAACAAAAAAGAACCCCTTTCGGGGCTCTTTCAAGTTTCTTAGATCTTGAAATCTTCAAAATCTTCTGTAACATTACTTGAAGTTTCCTGAGGAGCAGCTTCTGGTTTCTTTCTGCCACCTTCTGGTTCTTCAATCTTTAGATTTACTCTAGCGTGATTTTTAAGACCAATGATTCTTACAAGGTTTCTAATAGCTCTTGCTGTAGATCCTTGTCTTCCAATTAGTTGACCCATATCTTCTGGGTTTACCTTTACTGATAAAAGTACGCCCATTTCGTCAACTTTTCTGTCCACCTTAACATCGTTTGGGTGGTCAACTAGCGTCTTAACGATAAATTCTAGAAATTCGATATCTTTTGCTTCTGCCATGCTAGTGAAAAATATTTCTATATAAGTTTCTCTTCTCGGGTAGTTCGACCTTTCCTTATTTATCTTGATTATTTCGCTACCCGCTCAATCATCATTATTCTGCCTTTGGGGCTTCTTCTGTTGGCACTTCTGCTGCAGGCTCTTCTTTCTTAACTTCAGGAGCAGGAGCTGCTTTAGCTACTGGTTCTGGTGCTGGTTCTTTCTTACTTTTCTTGTATATTATTTTCTTCTTGTCTGCTTTGATAATATCTTCATTGATTAAGATATTGTATACAGTATCAGATGGTTGTGCTCCGACTTCTAACCAATGCTTGATTCTGTCAGCCTGAAATCCTTTTTCTTTAGTTAAAGGATTATAAAAACCTACTTGTTCAACAAATACTCCTCCTTGTGGTGGATTATTCTTGTCAGTCACTACAACCTTGTATGAAGGCTGTCTTTTCTTTCCTGTTCTAAATAGTCTGATTACTAACATATTATTATTTATTATTAACAAAAATATCTTACACTATTTCTTAATTATTTTCAACCCTTTACCAATCTTTAGCCTTTAAGGCATTATCAGCAGCCTCTAATTCTGCTTCATGTTTTGATGTTCCTTGTCCTTTAGCAATTAAATCTTCATTAATATATACTCCAACGATAAAATGCTTCATATGATCAGGTCCTGTTTCTTCTATTACTTGATATGTAGGAGTAACTCCGTCAAATTCTTGTGCTTTTTCTTGGAATAAAGATTTAGGATCTTTAAACAATTTCTTTTCTACAATCTCATCAAGCTTTTTTTCAATCAAATTTTTAACGATAAACTTTTTAGAAACTTCATATCCTTGATCTAAATATAGTGCGCCGATGAATGCTTCAAAGGTATCGCTTAGAATATATTTCCTTGCTTTGCCTTTTTCTTTTTCTTCTCCCTGAGACAATAAAAGAAAATCATCAAATCCTATCTCATTAGCTGTATCAGAAAGAATATTAGCGTTAACTAATGATGCTCTCCATCCAGTCATTTCTCCTTCTGGTTTGTCTGGATAATTATTGAATAAGTATTCTGTTGTAATTAATTCAAGAACAGCATCACCTAAGAATTCTAATCTTTCATTATGAGAAAGATAAAAGTTAGGATTTTCATTCAAATATGATCTATGACAAAATGCTTGAATCAAAAGATCCTTGTTTTTAAAAGTAATATTCAAGGATTGTTCTAATTTAGAAAAATCTTTCATATGATTTATTCTTCTTCAGATGGTTTCTCTTCGTCTCCGCCTCCTATTTCTCTATAGACTGTTCCCAAAACTCCATTGATAAACTTCCTAGAGTTTTCACCGCCAAAGTTTTTAGCAAGTTCAATCGCTTCATTAATAGCTACTTTTGGAGGAACTTCGTCTTTGTTTTCATATAACAATTCAAAAATACCAATTCTCAACACATTCCTATCCAAAATGTTGATTTGAGCGATTGGCCACTCAGGAGCTGTTTTTTCAATAATCTTATCAATCACTTCAAGATTATCTTTGACTCCATTAACAAGAGCCCAGATAAAATCAAAACTTTCAAGACCCTGTCCGAATTCTTGAATGTTTTTCTCGGTCATCTTTTCTAGTTCGCCTTCTTCCATTCCATGGAAATCCCATTCATAAAGGCTTTGCATTGCTACAGACCTTGATAAGTGCCTTGAAGCCATAGTTTATTTCTTCTTTTCTTGTTTCTTAGTAGTAGTCTCAGATTCTTTGATTTCCTCTTTTCTCTTTTTCTGGTCTTTCTTTTCTAACTTAGCCATTACATTGATATATTCTTTTCCTTTGTAAAAGCCACAGTATCCACAGATAGTGTGAGGTAAAACAGGTTTGCCACATTTAGGACATTTAACCAAAGTTGGGGTTTTAATAAATATATTTCCCCTGGTTCTTTTAACTCTAGATTGTGATCTTTTTCTTTTTGGTACTGCCATATTTTCTTATCTTTAAAACTATATGGTAATTATACATTTTTTAAGTGATTTGTAAAGCATTCTCGTATTTAATCTCTGGGACTTTGTAAATATATATTAAAAAAGTTTTGAATGAGAATCTATTCTTAACAATAAAATAGTTATTTCCAGCTTTTCTATTTTATAAATAAGAAGAACATCTGGTTTTATATGACACTCAAAGCAATCTTTAAATTCTCCAGACAAACGATGGTTAGTATTTTTAGATGGTATTTTAAGTCCCTTGGCTAACATATCTAAAATATTCTCTAATTCAAGAAGTATGTCTTTATCATTTTTATAAGCCTTAAGGTCTTTTTTGAATCGATTAGAATATTTTAAAGTAAACATAATCAATCTGCTAAGGCATCTTTAATAAGATCAGATCCCTTAGTAAAAGATTTGCCGTTGGTTTTTGCACTTATAATTGATTCACGTAGAATGTCAGCATTTCTCAAAGTGAGTCCATTCTCATCTCTTAATTCACAAGGAAAATTCTTTGTATTTATTAACTGACGAAAGAAAATCTTAATTGCTGAGCTCATGTCCATGCCTAAAGTATCTAAAACCATTTTTGCTTCTTTTTTTGTTTTAGAGTCAATTCTAATTTGTATTTGTTCATTATTTACAGTTGCCATAATTTTTATATTTTAATTATTAATGCCATTGTATTGCATTTTAAATTAATTGTCAATACATTAGATCTTCGGCTTTAAACTATTATTTTGAAATAATAAACTAAAGAAAAGATAGAAGTTTTTAAGGATAAACTTCTTAAACCTATGAGAAGAAGCTAAACTTGCCGCCATTTTGAAGAAGGCTTAAGACAGAAATTTCTTGAGAATCATCTTTTCCCCCAGCTTGTGTTTGCTGAGGAAGAAGTAAGTCTTCAAGTTTTTCAGCACTAGGTATCTTTTTTGCTCCGTTGAGCTTTTTCAGATACCAAGCCTTTAATTCGTCTTTTGGCATGCTAATAGCTTTTGCTGCTTCTGCATTTCGAATTATTATACCCTTTATATCCTCTCTAAGATAGGAATTAAATGGGTCGATGGTTATTGCTGTAAGATACCCAGCAAGAGTATCTTCATTGTTTTCAAGGGTAAAGGACTCTTCTTCAGAAATCATTAACCCATTAAATAATATTCTTGTTGTTTCTGTGCAAGTATCATCGAACCAATTATATTCTGGAGTGCTTTTCTCTTTTTTAAAAAGATGTGGTGCAGCTTCTTTCAAGATGTCTTTGTCAACTTCGGTAACCATTGAAATGATTTTGAAAGTCGATTCAGAATTTCTTGATTTGATGTCCATGGGCGTACCCACGATAAGTCTGGTATAACCTGAAACAACAGAGTTCTGAGCCATTTTTCTGTGATTGTTATTACTGTCTTGATAATGATCACGGAACGCCTGTTTGTATAGGTTGTCTACCATTCCCGACACGTGAGATATTTTAATCGCTTGCCGGTCACCAGAAGATGATACTCCAGTAATATTACTTAAAGAGTTAAGAAGCTTGCTTCTCAACTGAAGAATGCCCCAGAATTTTCTTTCCTTGATTCCCATGACTAAGAGTTTAGAAGCAAACTTGCTTCTTGCGGCAGGAGCATCTCCCAGGCTACCTAGTTTGCCGTAAACAACTTTGAAGACATCAAGATCTGCAAGAGCATCTGATTTTGTTTCATCAGTATACTCTTTCCAAGCAGAAATCTTGTGATCTCTGATTCCTCCGAACTGCAGGATTGCAGCCATTGTAATCATGTCTCCGGCAACTCCTCTTTTGCTTCCCTCAACAATCATTCTTGCCAAGTGTGCATCAACAGGCATCTTAGACATTGCTTTACCTATTTCTGTTACTTGATTAGATTCATCAATCGCTCCTAAGACATTAAGAGATCTCTTTGCGTCAAGAAGCGTATTGATGTCTGGTTGATGGAAGAATTCGATTGTAGTTGGATCAACTCCAGCGTTTAAGAGTCTCAGGCAAAGCTGATCTAAGCGGACACAGCAGATTTCAGGAATTGGGAACTCCTCCCTTTCCTTTATTGGAACATCAGAACAGAGAAAGTATGTTCCTGCTTTTGTTCTTCCTGCTCTACCTGCTCTTTGCAAGCAATCTGCCTTGCTTATCTCAACCTCATAGAGTCCTTCAACCCCATCAAAGAGTCGGATGCTTTTATCGAGTCCATCATCTATCACAACATCAATATCTGGAATTGTGATTGAGGTAGCAGCTATTTTAGTAGCCACAATCACCTTAGGCCGGTCAAATCTTTCAAAGCATCTATTCTGCTCTTCAACAGTAATTTCACTGTGAAGAGGAAGAACAATTGCTCCTCTGTTGTGAAGGTCATCAATTGTTCTAAGGATTTCGGCTTTTCCCGGACGGAAGATGAGAACATTTTTTTTCTGAGCAATGCATTCTTTAGCAATACTGACGATGTTGTATGGCTTTTCAAGCCGCTTTTCTACTGGGAAGTTATGCTTTTCCGCGTCCATGGTTGCACTCATTAATACAACCTTGACGCCCCATTTTTGGGTAAGCATTTTTTTGGCCCAAGCAATCAATCCTTCGATATTGACATTCCATTCATGGACTTCGTCAATGAAAAGAATATCAGTTTTTCCATAGCCTGTAATTTCACGGACAAGCTCTAACCCATCCGTGCAATACAGTAATCGTGTTTCTGCGCTGTCGCACCTTTCGTATCCAGTGCGATACCCAACAGTTTTACCAACTTTTTCTTCAAACTTTCTTGCAACATAAGTTGCATTAGTTCGAGCAGCTAGTCTCCTTGGTTGGGTGACCGTAACCTTGTATCCGAGATCTACAAACCAAGCAGGTACTTTTGTTGTTTTCCCCACACCAGTTTCAGCTCGAATAACAACTACGGGGTTATTTTTTACTGAGTCAATTATTTCATCTTTGTGCTTATTAATAGTAGAACTCAAAAGTTCCACCTCCCTTTGGTATAATATATATATTGGAATGTGCTTTAACCCAGTAGATACAAGATCCCTAGGCATTAGTACCATACAATAAATATGCTCTATAGTTAATATTGAAAACTTTTTCTATGAATATTAGAGATTCCGTGTTTTTTTATGTTATCAATATGTTCTTTTGTGCCATATCCTTTATGCTTTTTGAAATTATATTGAGGGTATAATTTATCATATTTAATCATTAATTCATCTCTTTTAATCTTAGCAATAATACTTGCCATACTAATAGAAAATACTTTGTCATCCCCTTTAATAATAGATTTTTGATCAATATCTATATCAAGTTTCATTTTTCCATCAAGAATAAGATAATCTACTTTAATTTTGTTTTTCTTTTCCAAGTTTTTTATTGCTTTAATCATTGCTAATTTAGTGGCTTGAAGAATATTAATCTTGTCAATTATTTTTTCTGAAACACTGCCTGCCCCCCATTTAATGTTTTTATTTTTCATTATTTCATTGAAAACTTCTTTCCTTTTTGTTTCGTTTAATTGTTTTGAATCTCTAACATTCTTTATCTCTCTAGCTTGTTTAAAGTATTTTTGAGGAATAAAAACAGCTGAAGCCATAACTGGCCCAGCGAGTGGTCCTCTGCCTGCTTCGTCTATTCCAACAACATATTTATATCCTTTTTTCCAGAGTCTTTTTTCTTCTTGAATCATATTCTAAATTAATGTATCATTAATATACATATTAACACATATATTAAATATATGAATTCAATCATTGGACAAAAGGAATTATTAGAAGAAATAAAAAAAGCTGAACTAGAAGAAAGACCAGCTAATTTTTCTAATCAAACAATCTCTGATTTTTCTTTAACCTTAGACAGAATTAAATATGGTTTGAATTTTGAAAACTCTAGAATATCAGGACAATTATTTTTAGGAGAAACATTAATCACAGGAGATCTAAATCTTAAGGGCGCTGAAATTAATGGGTCTATTTATTTAGGGAAAACAAATATTAGAGGTAATCTTGTCTTAGAAAATTCTAAAATCAATGGAGCCATCAATTTAGTAGGATCTAAAATCTTTGGCAGTATTTTAGCAACAGGCATGGTTGCTAAAGGTTTTGTGAGCTTAACCAAAGCAGAAATTAATGGAAATGCTAATTTTGAAGGAGCTGAAATAGATAATGCTAATTATGAAGATTTAACTGTTAGAGGAGATTTATTCTTAGATACGACTGTCATAAAAGGAAGCCTTAATTTGAGTAAGATGAAAGTAGATGGACTTGTTGATTTGGATGATGCAGATATTGGAGGAGATTTAGTTTTAACTGGAGCAACGAGCAAGAAGGGAGAGATTGATACGACAATGGCCAAGATCAGAGGCAGGAAGATTATTTAATGAAAATTAAAATGGAGAATAAGTTTACACATTTGCATTTGCACTCGCACTATTCCCTTTTGGATGGATTGTCAAAAATTGACGATATAATAGACAAAGCAAAAGAACTAGGAATGGATTCAATAGCCTTAACAGACCATGGTGTTTTGTATGGCGCAATTGAGTTTTATCAAAAAGCTAAAGCCAAAGGCGTTAAGCCTATTATTGGAGTTGAAGTATATGAAGCTATTAGGACAATGGATGACAAGGTTCCTAATATGGATGGTAGAAGGTACCATTTAATACTTTTGGCTAAGAATGAAAAAGGATACGCTAATTTAGTTAAAATAGTTACAGAGTCTCATTTAAGGGGTTTCTATTATAAGCCAAGAGTAGATTTAGAATTGCTTGAAAAACATTCAGAAGGATTAATTGCTCTTTCAGCCTGTCTTCAGGGAAGAATTCCCCACCTTCTTTTGTCAAATAAAAAAGAAGAAGCAGAAGAAATGGCTTTTAAGTATGAAAAAATGTTTGGTAAAGGTAATTTCTATTTGGAATTGCAAGATCATCCTGGAATCCCTGAACAAAAAAGAGTCAATGAAATGATGATTGCCTTATCAAAGAAAACAGGCATACCTTTAATTGCTACAAATGATTCTCATTACGTGAACAAGGATGATTCAGAAGCTCAAGATGTTTTAATGTTAATCAATACTGGAGCTGATATTAATGATTCGGAAAGATTAACAATGAAGATTGATGATTTTTCAATCCGTTCTACTGAAGAAATGGTAGAAGCATTTAAAGATGTTCCTGAAGCAATAGCAAATACTCAGAAAGTTGTTAATGATTGCAATTTAGAATTTAAATTAGGAGAATTTAAACTTCCTTCTTTTGATGTTCCCGAAGGAAAAACTACAGAATCATATTTAAGAGAATTGTGCTATTTAGGAATTGAAAAGAAATACGACATTCATACAGACGAATTAAAACAATTGGTTGATAATGTTTTAAAAGGAAAAGAAATAAAACCAGAAGAAGTAAAAGATGAGAATTTAAAGCAAGTGATTGAAAGAATGGAATATGAGTTGTCTGTTATTTTTAAAACAGGATTTTCTGGATATTTTTTAATCGTTCAAGACTTTGTTAACTGGGCAAAACAAAGTAGGATTGTTGTCGGACCAGGAAGAGGTTCTGCTGGAGGTTCAATTGTTGCCTATTTAACCAATATCACTAACGTTGATCCATTAAAATATAATTTATACTTCCAAAGATTCTTAAACTCAGATAGAATATCACCTCCTGATATTGATTTGGATTTTACCGACAAGAGAAGAGACGAAGTTATTAATTATGTTGCTGAAAAGTATGGAAGAAATAGAGTTGCTCAGATTATTACTTTTGGAACAATGGCTGCTAGAGCAGCAATCAGAGATGTTGGCAGAGCCTTAGGTTATCAATATTCGTATTGCGACAAGATTGCTAAAATGATTCCAACTGGATTTGATTTAAAGCAAACACTAGAAGAGGTTTCTGAATTCAGTGATTTATATAATGAAGATATTCAAGCTAAAAGATTGATTGATTTAGCTTTAAGAATTGAAGGTTGTGCTAGGCATGCTTCAACCCATGCTTGTGGAGTTGTGATTGCTAAAAATCCTTTGGACAATACTGTTCCAACTCAGCACCCAACACAAGATGAAAATGCTATTGTTACCCAATATGAAATGCATGCCGTTGAAGCAATGGGATTACTAAAAATGGATTTCTTAGGATTAAAGAACTTAACAATTATTGAAGAGACTCTTAAAAGAATCTATGCAGTTAGAGGAGAAAATGTTGATATGGACAAGATTCCTTTAAATGATCCCAAGACATACAAGTTATTACAAGATGGAGATTGTATCGGAGTATTCCAACTTGAGTCTGAAGGAACGAGAAGATACTTAAAACAATTAAAACCAACAGAAATTGAAGATATTATTGCCATGGTTGCTTTGTATCGTCCAGGCCCAATGCAACATATTCCTGATTACATTGAAGGAAAACATAAAAGAAAGGAAGTTAAATATTTACATCCATTATTAAAACCAATTCTTGAAACAACTTATGGTATTCCAGTTTATCAAGAACAAATTATGAGAATTGCTCAAGAATTAGCTGGCTTTACCTTAGCTGAAGCAGATATATTGAGAAAAGCTATTGGAAAAAAGATTGAAAAGCTTTTGATGGAACAAGAAGAAAAGTTTGTTAATGGAATGAAAAAGAATAATATTGCTGAAAGGATTGCGATAGAAATTTGGCATTGGATTGAACCTTTTGCTAGATATTCTTTTAATAAGTCTCACGCAGCTTGTTATGCTATCATTGCTTATCAGACAGCATATTTGAAAGCTAATTATCCTGTTGAGTATATGGCCGCTCTATTAACTGCAGAAGGATCTGATATTGAAAGAATTGCTACTTTAATTGATGAATGCAAAAAGATGAAAATTGAAGTATTAGCCCCTGATATTAATGAATCGTTTAGCAATTTCAGTGTAGTTCCAGACAAAAATCAAATCAGGTTTGGTTTATCAGCGATAAAGAATGTAGGATATAATATTGTTGAATTAATTATTAATGAAAGAAAAAAGAACGGACATTTTGAAACAATCCAAGATTTTGTTTCAAGGGTTGATTCAAAAGTATTAAATAAGAAGTCCCTTGAAAGTTTAGCCAAAGCAGGAGCTTTTGATAAGCTAGGAGAAAGAAACCAGATTCTTTCTAATTTAGAAAAATTATTAGAATGGTCAAAAAGTAATCAGAAAATTAAAGAAAGCGGACAAAGAGGATTATTTGACAATGCAAGTTCTGTTAATTTTAACAATGGTTTTGTTTTAGAAAAAGCAGATGAGTTAAGTGACAATGTAAAGCTAGCCTGGGAAAAGGAATTATTAGGCTTGTATATTTCGGGGCATCCATTAGAAAAATTCAAGGATTTATTAGATCAGCAAGGAACGTCAATCAGGAGAATCAATGCTGACCTCACGGGTACGAGCACGCGTAGCAGTCCTTACGATAAATATATTATTGCTGGAGAGCAAGTGACAATTAATGGAATTATTGCGAATATAAAGAAAATTCTGACGAAAAAAGGAGATCCAATGATGTTTATGAAAGTTCAGGATTTGACGGATGCAATTGAAGCAGTAGTCTTCCCTTCTATGCTCGAAAGGAATCCGTATGTTTTTGAAGAAAATAAAATAGTAACCATTACTGGAAAAACTGATGTAAAAGATGGTTCTCCTAAAATAATAGTTAATGAAATAGAAGAAATAATAGAATCATAAAAATATGAAAAACTTAGAAACAATAAGACACTCATTGTCTCACATTCTCGCTTTAGCAGTTAAGGAAATGTATCCTAATGTTAAATTTGGTATTGGCCCAGCAATAGAAAATGGCTTTTACTATGATTTTGAAGTAGAAATCAAAGAAGAAGATTTGAAAAAAATAGAAAAAAGAATGAAAGAACTTGTTAAAAAGAATATAGAGTTTGAAAAGAAAGATGTATCTAAAGACGAAGCTAGAAAAATATTCAAAGACCAGCCATATAAATTAGAATTGATTGATGAAATTCCAGAAGAAACAGTTTCAATATATACTTCAGGAGATTTTGTTGATTTATGCAAGGGGCCTCATGTAGAATCATCTAAAGAAATTGATCCTAAAGCTTTTAAATTACAAAAAATAGCAGGAGCATATTGGAGAGGTAATGAAAATAACCAAATGCTAACTAGAATATATGGGTTGGCTTTTGAAACAGAGGAGCAATTGGATGCTTATTTAGAAATGCTTAAAGAAGCAGAAAAAAGAGATCACAGAAAATTAGGAAAAGAATTAGATTTATTCCACACAGAAGAAGAAGTTGGAATTGGTTTAGTTCTTTGGCATCCTAAAGGAGCGATGCTTTGGAGAATAATTGAAGACTTTTGGTTTAAAAAACATTTAGAAAATGGATATGATTTGGTTAGAACTCCACACATAGGAAACAGAAGATTGTGGGAACGTTCAGGACACTGGGGTTTTTATTCAAATAGTATGTACCCACCTCTTGAAGTTGGACAATCTTTAAAAGAATTAAAAGACAAAAGCGAAGTTAAAGAATCAGAGCAGTTCTTATTAAAACCAATGAATTGCCCTTTCCATGTTGCAATTTATAATAATTCTCCTAGATCATATAGAGATTTGCCGATGCTTTGGGCTGAAACAGGAACTGTGTATAGATTTGAAAAAAAAGGAGAGCTTTCTGGTTTGACTAGAGTAAGAGGTTTTACTCAAGATGATGCTCATATTATTTGCAGGAAAGATCAAGTTGAAAATGAATTAAAAAAAGTAATTGATTTCATACTTTTCATTTATAAGGCTTTTGGATTTGATTCTGACAAAGTAAATGTATATCTTTCTTTGAGAGATTCTAAAAATAAAGAAAAATATGCTGGAAGTGATGAAGGGTGGAATTTTTCTGAATCAGTTTTAAGAAATGTTGCTACTCAAAAGGGATTAAACTTTAAAGAAGAAGAAGGAGAAGCAGCTTTCTATGGCCCTAAGCTAGATTTTAAAATTAAAGATGTTTTAGGAAGAGAATGGCAATGCTCTACCCTACAATTTGATTTTAATCTTCCAGAAAGATTTAATATGGAATTCACTAATGAAAATGGAGAAAAAGAACAACCATATATGTTGCATAGAGCATTGTTTGGTTCTTTTGAAAGATTTATTGGCCTTCTAATCGAGCATTACGCTGGAGCATTTCCTTTCTGGTTATCCCCTGTTCAAATTAAAATTCTTCCGGTTGGAGAGGGACACAGAGATTATGCTAAACAAGTTAAAGAAAAGTTAAAAGATTTCAGAGTTGTTATTGATGATAATAACGAAACAATCGGAAAAAAGATTAGAGCTGCAGAAATGGAAAAGATTCCATATATTCTGGTTGTTGGAGATAAAGAAATTCAAGACAATTCTTTAAGTGTTAGAAAACACGGCAACGTTGATTTAGGTGTTATGAGTATAGAAAAATTCATAGATTCTTTAGAAAAATAATTTTTTAGAGTATAATACTAATTAATGAATAATATACTCAAAAAAGCTTTTACCTTGATTGAGTTATTAGTTGTTATTGCTGTAATCGGAATTCTTTCCGGCCTTATTGTTGTTTCAATGAATGGAGTAACTAACAAGGCAACGATTGCTAAATCTCAAATATTTTCTAACTCACTTAGAAATTCTTTAATGGCTAATTTAGTTTCTGAGTGGAAGTTTGATGAAAATACAGGAATAAGTACTGCTGACTCTTGGTCAGGAGGTAATTCAGGAACTTTAACTGGAGCAACTTTACCTACATGGCTTACTGGTAATAACTGTATTCGTGGATCATGTGTTAGTTTTGACGGAGTAGATGATTATATTGTTATGGCAGATTCTTCTTCTTTAGATATTGTTAATGATTTTACTTTAGAATTTATTATAAAGTTGCAGATACTATGAGTTGCGCAACGGCTAATTACAGAATAATGATTATGAAGGCTAACGATTATTTTGATAATGATTGGTATGGAATTTATACTTCGTGCAACCATCTTGATCGTTTTTATTTTGTTACCAGAAAAAATGATACTGACAAGGGCGGAAATTATGATGCAAGCATATCAAATAATCAATGGAGTTACATGGTTTTTACAAAAACAGGACTATCTACATATTTTTATATTAATGGAAAAAATGTTGCCTCAGGAGATGCTTATTCTGATTTAAATACAACAACAGAAAACTTTTACATAATGGGTAATCCTGGATATTCTAGGGTTACACCCGGAGTGATTGATGAAATTAGACTTTATAGTTCAGCCATATCATCTTCTCGAATCAAAGAACAATACTATACTGGATTGAATAATTTATTGGCAAATAATGGCATAGCTATGGTAGAATATATAGATAGAATTAAAAATTTATCATCTATTAATAATTTGTTATAACCTATTCCCTATCTTTACCAGCTAGAGAAACGGTTAAACAAATAAACACAATGAAAAAAATATTAAAAATAAGCATTATTTTTCTTGCCTTGATTATTTTTTCTATTTCAGTGCCTGTTTTTGCAGAAAATTCTCAAATAACAGCTACTGATTTAAGTGTGTCTGAGCCAACAATTCTTCCTAATAGTCCTTTTTACTTTATTAAAAACATAGGAAGAACGGTACAGTCTTTTTTAACCATGGATCCTGTTAAAAAAACAGAATTAACCTTAAAGTTTGCTAATGAAAAATTAGTTGAAGCTGAAAGAGTTGCAGAAAAAACTAATAACGATACAGATGTTTTAAATGCTTTAAATAATTATAAGAATGAAACAATCAAGCTAGAAAAATACGCTAAAGAATTAAAAAAAGACAATCCTGCAACAGAAAATCTTTTAAATAAATTAAGCGATCAAAATTTTAATCATCAAAAAATACTAGACCAGATTGCTCAAAATAAAACCACTCTTCAGCAAAAAATAGAAGAAGTAAAAGATAAGGCAGTTGAAAATATAACAGCATCAACTTTTAGTATTGCTTCTCAAGAAAAGATTCAAGAAAAAATAGAAAATATTGTACAAAATCAAGAAACTAAAATCAATGCCTTAGAAAAGGTAGCAATATTGAGAAAAATAGAAGAAAAGACTCCTGAAGATGCAAAGAAAATAATTATTAAATCTCAAGACGAATTATTATCTCAAAGACTTGAAAATCCTAATTTAACCGAAGAAGAAAAACAAAAAATACAAACAATCTTAGAAGATTTAAAAACAAAAAAGGAATATAAAAATATCGTTGTTGAAGACATTGTTCAAAAGATTGTACTTGAAAACAAAGATTTTCTTAACGAGATAAGTACTAGCATTACAGAAGAAGACAAAACTAAATTAAAAGAATTCGCACAAAGTGTTTTACAGCAAAAAGATTTGAATTATCAAAAAGTATTAAATAATCTTAATGAATTAAATATTTCCACAGAAGCTAAAAAAATAATTGATACTGTTCAAGAAAAAGTTGTAAACCAGACTAATGTTCAAGAAATAGGATGTGTTAATGTGGTGAACCCTGTTTGTGGAGATGACAATAAAACATATAATAATATCTGTGAAGCTAAAAAGGCTGGGATAGGAATAGCATATAAGTCTAAATGTGGAGAATGTATTCCAGAAGGAAAGACAATAAATCCATCTGTGGTAAAAAATAAAACATGTTGTGCTGGACTAACAGCATGTCCTGTTAATAGTTCAACAATAAATCCAAATGAAAAAGTCAGTATTTGTAAAAAAACTTGCGAGGTTTTTTCAAATAAAGCAAACGATGTAAAACCTGAAGACAAGATAGTTTGTACAATGAACTGGGATCCTCTTTGTGGAGAAAACGGGAAAACATATTCTAACGAATGCTTTTTAAATAAAGCAGGAGTAAAAATGGCTCACAAAGGAGAATGTACTAAACAAGAAAAGCCAGTGGAAAAAGTAGAGGAAAAGATAAAACCAATAGTTCCTGTAGACAAAACAGAGGTTAAAAAAGAAGAAACTACTACTAATCAAGCTCCTAGTATTGGTATGGCTAATCCAGCTTCAGTTTATTGCGAAAAGCAAGGATATAAAATAGAAATAAGGAAAGATGAAGATGGTAATGAGTATGGGATGTGTATGTTTGACGATGGAAAAGAATGCGATGAGTGGAAATTTTATAGAAAGGAATGCGGAGAAGAATATATAAAATAATTTTCTAAACAAAAACACCGGCATAATTAATTGCTGGTGTTTTTAATTACTTTTTAAATTGTATCACTAATAGCCCTTTCTTTTTAATCTCTTCTTCTTGTCCAAAAGTATTTAATTTAAAATCTAATACATAATCTACTTCTCTTTCAATTTTCCTTCCAGTATATTCTTTTGTCTTGGAATTCCATTCTTTTAAGATAAGGGTATCCCCTTCTTTAATGTCAAAATCATTAAGCCTTAGTTCAAATCTTTTTTTATTAGAATCTATTAATTCAAACCATTCTAAGGGAATTTTCTTTTCTACAGTTGCCATTAAATTGATTATATCATATTAAGTATAAAAAATCAGGAGTTGAAACTAATCACTAATTTTAAGTGACTAGGATCAACTCCCTCTGGGATATCTTCCAAGGTAACATTTGCTTTTTCGTACCTTATCGTTATTTCTTCTCGCAATCTTTCGGGAAAATGGCTTCCCCTTGCAAGAGAAACAACTTCTTCTTTGGTAAGATCATATAACAATTCCCTATTATCGGAAATTATTATAGATCCTTTCAGGGGAACATTCATTATTTTCTTAAAGTGAACCCCTTCTCCGTACCAAATCCCGTTTTCATCAAGGCCTATGTTTCCGGTGTGCACTTGCTCAGCAGTTAAATGAAGAGTAGCCGCAACCAAGATTACATTGATTATTAATAATCCAAATATAATTTCTTTTTCTCTTTGAGAAGATTTTATAAAAAGATATCCAGAAATTAAAAACGCCAATAAAATTATGATAAGAATAAAAGAAAAAATGATGTCATTGAATCCAGAACTAACAATCATTTCAAACCTCCTTTTTTCAAACTAAGCATTAAGCTTAGACTGCCCTTCTTATAATTCAATTCTATCATCTTGTCAATACAATCTTTTCATTGTAGTATGCATTATATGAAGAAATATCAAATTATTACTTTTGGTTGCCAGATGAACAGATCTGATTCTGAAAGGATTGCCTCTGTTCTAGAAAGCATGAAATATATTAAAACTCTTAACCAAAAAGAGGCTGATTTGGTAATAGTCAATATGTGTTCTGTACGTCAACATGCTGTTGATCGTGTTTATGGCCTATCCCCTCAATTCAATGCCCTTAAAAAGAAGAATAAAGGCTTTAAAAGCATAATAACAGGCTGTATTTTAAAGCCAGATAGACGTAAATTAGAAGAATTGTTCGATTTTGTGTTAGACAAAGAAGACTTAGAAAATTGGCCACAAATAATTAAAAACAAAAAACCATTAAAGAAGAAGTTAGATTATTTAAAGATTAAACCAAAATACGAGAATAATATTCAAGCTTTTGTACCAATCAGTAATGGATGCGATAATTTCTGTACTTATTGTGCTGTTCCTTTTACTAGAGGCAGATTGGTTTCAAGAAATTATAAGGACATTATTAAAGAAGTTAAAGAATTGGTTGAAAGTGGGTATAAAGAAATATGGCTTTTAGGAGAAAACGTTAATAGCTATAAATCAGGGAAATATAATTTTGCTAGACTAATCAAAGAAATAGATAAGATTCCAGAAAAGTTTTGGTTAAGATTTACCAGTCCTCACCCAAAAGACTTTTCAGACGAATTAATTAAAGTCTTAAAAGAAAGCAACAAGTTTGTTCCATATATTAATCTACCTGCTCAGAATGGAGATAATGAAATATTAAGAAAAATGAACAGACCATATACTAGAGAAAAGTATATTGATTTAGTTAGAAAAATTAGAAAAGCATTTAATGATAATATCGCTATTTCAGCTGATATTATTGTTGGCTTTCCTAATGAAACAAAAAAACAATTTAAAAATACAGAAAAATTACTAAAAGAGGTAAAATTTGATATGGCTTTTATCGCTCAATATTCTCCAAGGCCTCAATCTTTTGCTTTTGAAAAACTAGAAAATAATATTTCTAAAAAAGAAAAGAAACAAAGAGAACAGTCATTATTAAATATCTTAAGAAAAACAGCCCTAGAGAAAAACAAGAAATTATTAGATAAGGAAATAGGGGTTTTGGTTTTAGAACACAAAGATGGTTATTGCTTGGGAAGAACTACTGAAAACAAAGCAATCAGGTTTCAATCAGATAAAGATTTATCTAATCAATTTGTAAAAGTTAAAGTAAATAAAGTGAGCGCATGGAGTCTTGAGGGAGAATTAATAAAACCAAAACTTTTGGTTATTCTTGGCCCAACTGCATCTGGTAAAACAGATTTAGCTATCAAGTTAGCTAAAAAACATAACGGAGAAATAGTTTCCGCTGATTCAAGAACAATATATAAGGGAATGGATATTGGAACAGCTAAGCCTAAAGACTATAAAGGAATCCCCCATCACTTAATAGATATTTTGAATCCCGACGAAGACTTTAATGTTGCCTTATTCAAACAGAAGGCCTTAGAAGAAATACAAAAAATACATAACAAAGGAAAACTTCCTATTCTTGTTGGTGGCACTGGATTATACATTAAAGCAATAGTTGATAATCTTGAATTCCCTTCTGTTCCAGCTAATCAGAAATTAAGAAATAAATTAGAAAAGAAAACAACAGAAGAACTATTTAAAGAATATAAAAAAATAGACAAAGAAGGATCAAAACAAATAGACAAAAACAACAAAAGAAGACTAATTAGGGCTATAGAAGTTTGCCTTGCAACAAAAGAGCCATTTTTCAAAGAAAGAAAGGGAGAACAATTGTTTGATGTCTTTCAAATAGGAATTAACGTAGAAAAAAAAGAACTAGAAAAAACAATAAGAAAGAGGATCGATCAAATGTTTAAGCAAGGGCTAGAAAAAGAAGTAAAAAAACTATACAAAAAATATGGATACACTATTCCTGTTATGAAAACTATTGGTTATCAGGAATGGGAAAACTATTTTAAGGGATTTGAATCAAGAGAAGAGGTAAAAAAAAGAATAGTATTAAATACTATTGCTTTTGCTAAAAGACAGATGACTTGGTTTAAAAAAGAAAAAAATATTACTTGGATATAAAAATAAAAGAGGGTTAAACCTCTTCTTTTTTTATTACATTGTTCGCTTGGAAAATATGCCAATCGTAAAGAGTATCTTTCCAATAAGCTCGAGCATATTTAATAATATCTTCTTTTCTTACAAAATAAACTATGCCCATATGCCATTGATCAAATTCATGAGTAATTCCCCACGAAGGATTCATGCCCTCATCGGAAAATGACCACGCTCCCTCTTTCTTAAAAGTTAAAATATTTAAAGAAACTAAAACTACATTGATGTATTCTTCGCTTGCATTTCTTGTTCTGTAGTCTTCTTTATCAATAATTTTTTTGTACTTTTCCCAATTTACAATTATTTCTTCGTTATCACTCATGCTAATTATTTTTTCTAAAATAGGCTTGTGTAATATGAAAGTTTTAATTGCTCTTTCTCTATTTTCATCGAGAGAATCATTAAAATAAAGATACTTTCCATCGGGAACAATAATTTTTCCACCTTTTACATTGAGGACATAATCCATGGTTTATTTCCTAGTAACCACTTAAAGGTTCCAAGGAAAGAATAGCAAAATAGAGATTTAAAGTAAAGATGTCTAAGGTATTGCCTATTTTATCTCCAAAAAAATAAGAGAGGTTAACAAACCTCTTCTTTTTTTAGTACGTTTTTCATTTGGAAAATTGTCCAACCTGTTCTATCTTTCCATTTAGCACCAGCATAATTAATTATATCTTCTTGATTAACAAAATACGCTCTGCCCATAAAAATGGTATCAAATAGTTCTCCTGACGACACTCCCCACTCTGGATTCATTCCCGGATCAGAAAAAGTCCAAGCTTTTTCCTGGTTTTCGGTTAGAACACCCATTACAATTAAAATTAAGTTGACATACCTTTCAATATCATGCCTTATTCGATAATCAGAAAACTTAATAATGTTAGCGTATTCAAAGAAATTCACTCTTATCTTTCGTCCGTCTTTTCTTAATATAGCCGATAAGTATCTTTTATGAAAATCGAATATTTTTATTTCTTCGTCTATTATTCCCAAATCTTCTCTTAGAAGGTATTCATTAGAAGGAAGAATAATAGTTCCGCCACTAACTTTAATTTTTAATTCCATAGCTGGTCTTCCCGAACCATTTAAGGTTCCAAGGAAAGAATAGCAAAATAGAGATTTAAAGTAAAGATGTCTAAGGTATTGCCTATTTTATCTCCAAAAAAATAAGAGAGGTTAACAAACCTCTTCTTTTTTTAGTACGTTTTTCATTTGGAAAATTGTCCAACCTGTTCTATCTTTCCATTTAGCACCAGCATAATTAATTATATCTTCTTGATTAACAAAATACGCTCTGCCCATAAAAATGGTATCAAATAGTTCTCCTGACGACACTCCCCACTCTGGATTCATTCCCGGATCAGAAAAAGTCCAAGCTTTTTCCTGGTTTTCGGTTAGAACACCCATTACAATTAAAATTAAGTTGACATACCTTTCAATATCATGCCTTATTCGATAATCAGAAAACTTAATAATGTTAGCGTATTCAAAGAAATTCACTCTTATCTTTCGTCCGTCTTTTCTTAATATAGCCGATAAGTATCTTTTATGAAAATCGAATATTTTTATTTCTTCGTCTATTATTCCCAAATCTTCTCTTAGAAGGTATTCATTAGAAGGAAGAATAATAGTTCCGCCACTAACTTTAATTTTTAATTCCATAGCTGGTCTTCCCGAACCATTTAAGGTTCCAAGGAAAGAATAGCAAAATAGAGATTTAAAGTAAAGAGACTAAAAAAAGAGAGGTCAATGCCTCTTATTTTACTATCCTTTTTATTTAAAGATACCAACGGTAAGGAGATTTTATTCTGTTCGCTTGAGCATATCCAAAAATGTCCTTTTCTCTCACAAAATATAATGTACCCATATCCCATTGATCAAACTCGTGAATAATGCCCCAGGGAGGATTCATCTCTTCATCTGAAAATGACCACGCTCCCTCTTTGTTGAAAGCTAGAATCCCTAAGGAAGCTAAAACAAAATTAGTATATTTTTCAGTTGCAGATCTTGTTCTATAGTCCTCTTTGTCAATAATTTTTTTGCGTTTTTCCCAATTTACAATTATTTCTCCATTATCACTCATGCTAATTATTTTTTCTAAAATAGGTTTATATGAATTAAAAACTTTAATTACCCTATCTTTGTTTTCATCGCTAAGATCGTAAAATTTTGAATAAATCTTATCTGGAATAATAATTTTTTGATCTTCTACCTTAAGGACAAAATTCATAATTTCCTCCTTTTTAAGGTCCTAACAAAACAATAACATATTATTTAAAAATGTAAAGAAATAAAAAAAGGCTTTCGCCTACATATATTTACATCTTACCTTGTTGCAAAACTCTATAAAAAATATTTGCATCATTGTTTCGTCTTCTGCTTTGGCTGTAAAGCGATTCTGATCGTCAAAGATTGTTCCGAATATCATATTGTCTGGAATTCCGAAGTAATCAATTTTTCTGATTTCGTGATTAAGTCCATAAATATTTTTTGGAACAGGCATCAATGAATCAACAGAAATTATCCATTGGTCATTAAGATCGCTCTTAACAACAAAAGTTGCTTTTTCGATCTTAATCATAATAACTGGCAGAATAATAGAATCGATATTGTATGTAGAAATTACCTCCAAATTATTTCTAACAATTTTCTCTTCTTTGCAACCAATTGATATCGCAAAAGGAATCGATAAACGAATAACTTCCATTTGCTTAGAAAAATACTGATCATTCCTTATTTCTTTCGGCTGCTTTAAAAGCCATTCATTGAACTTACAAGGCATTGTGCACCCCAATTGGAAAAGGACAGGTCCTTTCTTTTGCAATACTACAAATTTAGAGAACAAAAGTCAACTATTTTAAATACCATTGCTTTATTACTTCTTCTGCTGGTTTATTTCTAAAACTAGAAGAAATACTTATTTTAAGGTTGACTTCAGGGTCCATTGCATCATCCCACCACATCGAACTAGCAACTATTCTTTCTAAATTGTTATAATTTTTAATACTTTCAAAGAATATCTGCCATGAATTAACTTGATCGTCCCAATCTCTTTCAATAGATTTAATGTTTTCATTGTTAATATCGTGGAATTCAACAATTCCATTATTTAAAGCATTGCCATAGCTAAATGGGCTAAAAAATATACTTAATTTTATTCCTTGTTTGCTTGACCAAGAATTAAAGTAATCCAACAAGCTATTAATTCCTTCTTGTTTGTATTTATTATTAGGCAAACTGTATACACGAACTTCTTTAATATCAACTAATTTATAATAATCATATTTTGTCCAATCTTCTTCTTTGTTGTTACCGTCAATAATTCCATATATATTTAATTCTGTATGTATTTGTCCTTTAAATTCTTTTTTTAAATTATTAATTAATTTCTTTGTTAGCTCATTAGTCAAACTTTCATGTCCTGCAAAACTAGGATTCATCCAAGAAGGAGTAATACTCATAATATCTACTCCATACTTGTTATATATTTTTGCTTTTTCAATTAAGCGAGCTTCCCATTTGTTGAAAAAATCTCTAATCCATTCTTCTGTATGATTAGAATTAAAATCTTCAAAGTCCTTATTAACGCTTGTAGAAATATCTTGATTTAAACCATTAATAATATATTTACCAATATCAACAAAAGCCATATTGTGCTTAATCCCTAATTTTAAATTTCTTTCATGAGCAGCTTTTGTTAATTTTTCGATATCTTTTTCATTCATTGATTCATCTCTCATATCATTAGCAAATATTTCATCAACTATTTGATAATCTAAACTAGCAAAATCCTGTTTTGATCCATAGACTGCTCTATGGAAATCATGAACATATACTTCTTCAGCTCCAATTTCTTTAACTCTATCAAAAGAACTATCAATATTATTTCTGGTATTTTCAATCATACCAAAGTTATAATTTGCTCCCCACGTATCAGCCATATTTATAGCCTTAATTTGATTCAAATGACTAGCCTTTACCTCCAAATTAAATATATTCCTAGTAAATTTAGAATCACACCAAGGAGGACTCATCCATGGTCCTTTTGGTGGACAAATTTTAAAAGAAAACATCACAATTAAGGTGATTAATATGATAAAGATAGAAACACAAATTATTTTAAATAATTTATTCATTTAAAGCTGTTTGTTTAATTCTACTTAAATAATCTTTTTCAGTTATTACCCCATTTAAAAATAAACTGTTTAGTCCTGCATAATATTGTTCTTTGATTTGGGAAGTAGGAATAGATGTATCATAAATTCTTACTTCGTCCATAAGGCCATTATAAAAAGTCCCAGCCACTCCTCCTGGTCTAGCACCAAGCCAAACATTAGAAGCAGGAGCAATATCTAAGCCACGTAATAACTCTGGCCTATTGTATTTTTCAATTCCATCAAGATAACCTTTGACTCCATTGTCTCCCAAGACAATAACTATTTGGTGCCAATTACTATCAGTAATCAAAATTGATGGAGCATTATCATTTCCTCCACTTAAAGTATACATTTGTAGATTATTATTTCCGTTAAATTGTAATTTTACCGAAGCTGAATTGTCAGATAAATGTTTAGATATTAATTCTTGGTTGTTCAAACGATTTATTGGTTTAATCCAAAGAGAAATTGTTGCTATGGATAAAGATAAACTAGTGTCACTATTAGATCCTAAATCAACATAATTACTACTACCATTAAAACTTAAGCAAGAACCGCTCACGCAATCAGATTCAGTTTTTACAGTTGGAGCATTAACAATAACTCCATTATTAATGTTTTTCCAAGTATCTAAAACATCATTTACTGTTGCTGCTCCATTGCTTGATGTCGGACCATCAAATTTACACTCTGAAACAAGATTATTCATCAATGAATTTCTAAGTGAATTAGAAAATATTTTAGATTTTGCTATTCTTGCTTTATCAGTCACTCCATTCATAGAAACAACGATAAGCCCAGAAAGAATTCCGATTACAGCGATAACAACTAATAATTCAATTAAAGTAAAAGCTATTTTTTTATAATACTTTCTTTCCATTAATGATATTATAAACAAAATATGTAAAAAAACAAACAAATATCTTAAAATATTTTTTGTTATTCATATCTTAACGCTTCGATTGGATTAAGGTTTGAAGCTCTTTTAGCAGGATAATAACCAAAAGCAATTCCTATGCCTGCAGACACAAAGAATGCTAAAAGGATTGACGGAAGCGTTATCACTGTTGTTGTTCCTCCTAATTTGTTCACTAAAAATGATGCTAATATTCCTAATATTATCCCAATCATTCCTCCTAAAAATGTTAAAGATATGGACTCAAGTAAAAATTGATTACTAATATCATTGCTTCTTGCTCCTAATGATTTTCTTAAACCTATTTCTCTTGTTCTTTCTGTCACTGTTGTTAACATCATGTTCATTATTCCTATCCCTCCAACAATTAATGATATTCCAGCAATAGCTCCCAATAATAATGTTAAAGTTCCTGAAACAGAAGACATTGTTTCCATAACTTCGGCTTGATTAGTTATGCTAAAATCAGCAGAATCAGCATTTTCTATTTTATGCCTTGTTAATAATAATGTTTGAACGTCTTCTTCTGCTTTATCCATATATTTAGCAGAAGAAACTTCAATATTAATGTTTGAAACAGAATTGTTGCCTGTAAAATAATGTTTGGCAACGGATATAGGAATATAAATAATGTCATCTGCATTATTCATTCCAGAAGAGGTTCCTTTTGATTCTGTTACTCCAATAACTGTAAATTCTGTTCCATCTATTTTAATTTTTGAACCAACTGGATCAATATTTTCTCCAAATAAAGTTTCGCTAACTGTTGGTCCCAAGACAGCAACCTTTGAAACTTTTTCTATTTGTTCATCAGTAAAAAAATTACCCAACGATGTCTCTAAACTTTTAATTGATACATATTCTGAATTAATTCCGTAAATATTTGTATTTGTATTATTTCCCTTATAAACAACTTGCTTTCTGGCAGAAATAACAGGTGCAACATATTTTAAATTACTAATTTCATTTTTAATCGCTTCAGCATCAGCTAAAGTTAAGGTTGTTGAAGAGGAGCTGCTTCTCACCATTGAACCATAGCTTTTCTGAGATCCTGGAGAAACTATTAAAAGATTTGAACCCAATGATTGTATTTTTCCTTCAATTTCAGCAGTTGTTCCTTGTCCAACTGAAACCATGGTAATAACTGATGCAATACCAATAACAATACCTAAAATAGTTAATCCTGATCTAGATTTGTTGGCTGAAAGAGATAAATATGTTTCTTCTAGTAAGTCTGTAAATGTCATATTATTTGTCTTTTAATAAAGATTTAGATGTATTGTCATTAATAATAACCCCATCTCTTAATTCAATAATCCTATCAGCGTGCTCAGCAACATATCTTTCATGGGTAATCAAAACTATAGTATGTCCGTATTCTTTGTTTAATCTCTGAAATGTTTCAAGAACAATATCTCCTGTTTTTGAATCAAGGTTTCCCGTTGGTTCATCTGCTAATATTAAATCAGGATTATTAACTAATGCTCTCGCGATAGCAACTCTTTGCATTTGTCCTCCTGACAACTGGCTTGATAAATGATGCCACCTATCTTCATTTAATCCAGCTGATAACAAGGCTTTTTCTGCTAATTTTTTTCTTTCTTCTTTTTTAATATCATTGTCATATATCAACGGAAGCATAACATTTCTTAAAACAGTTGCTCTTGATAATAAATTAAATGATTGAAAAACAAAACCAATTCTTTCTGATCTAATAGCAGCTAATTCATTATCAGATAAATCAAGCATATTTTTGTTGTTTAAAATATATTCTCCTGAGGTTGGCTTATCTAACGCACCCAAAATATGCATTAATGTAGATTTACCTGAACCAGATGGTCCAATAATTGCAACAAACTCTCCTTTCTTTATTTCAAAAGAAACTCCTTTTAAAACACTGGTTTCTGTGTCCCCTGTCTTATATATTTTAACAATATCTTTACACTTAATCATATGTTTATCTTCCCATAATCATCATCATGTCACCGCCCTGAGGACCGCCTTGATTTTGATTAGTAGACTTATTTGTGGTAGTTGTCTTTTTTGTATTTGTAGATGTTTGTACTACTATTTTATCTCCTTCATTAATTCCATTTTTAATTTCAGTAAAAACATCGTCGGTTATCCCTATTTCAATGTTTTTTCTTTCTATTTTTCCATCATTAAGCATGACTTGAACAAAGTTTTTGTCACCCATTGTTTTAATTGCACTGCTTGGAATAGTGATAACATTATTAACTGATTCAACAATAATATTGGCTGTTATGCTCATGCCAGGTTTAACTCTTTCATCTTCTGTATCAAAACTTATCTTAACATTATAGCTAACTACTCCCTGGCTAACTGTTCCCAGAGTATCAATTTCTGCTACTTCTCCAACAATAGACAAATCATCTAAAGCATCAAAAGTAATATCAACTTTTTGCCCTAATTTAATCTTAGCAATATCAATCTCATTTAAAGTAATGTCTGCTATCTTGTCATTAGTGATTATTGACCCCATTGAAGTTCCAGTACTAACAGTATCACCAACAAAAACATCAACGCTAGCGATAACACCATCAAAAGGAGCTGTAATTGAATATTTTGCTAAATCTTCTTGGGCTTCCAGCAAAGCTTCTTCTTTTTGGCTAACTGTTAATTCTTGTGTCCTTATCTCTAAATCAGTTGATCCTTCTTTAGCATCTTCTAATGATAGTTCTTTTTCTTTAATAGTTCTTTCTGCGCTGATAATACTGCTTTTATAATTATCAATAGTTGTTCCAGAAGAAAGCAATGTTGATAAATGACTATTAGTCTTGCTTGTATATCCATTTAGAGTTGTTAAATACGTATCAGCATATGACGTTGGTGTCATGTCATAATTATTCATTACTTCTTTGTAATATTGAATATAATCATATGTTAATTTTATCGTATCAGAAATCTTTTTGGTTGTTGCATAAGTTTCATCAATAAGAGATTCTATAGTTTCTTTTTCAGAATATCTTGAGCTATTTTTATAATCTAAAAAGTTTTGGTCATACATTTTCTTTGTTGCATTGTATGCTGCAATTAATTCATTTTGATAGGTTATTATTTTGCTGTCATATGCTCTAATAGCATCACTGAAATAATAGATATTTGATTGGGTATTACCTCCAGCTATTGTTGTAGAGAATAAAACATTATCTAACCCAAGCATTATTCCTGGCAAATCAAGAAAAGCATTGGAAACATTATTAAATCCATCATCATATGATTTGGTTAAATTATTTTCTGCTGTTCTTTTGGTTTCTTCGGCTTGAATTAATGAATTTTCTGATTGTAATAAAGTTAATTCATCAACAGGAGCTTTCATTTCTTCTAGATCTATTTGAGCTTGTTCTAAAGCTAATTTTGCTGTTCTAACACTTTGTAATCCTTCTGTATCATTTATTTTAAAAAGAAGATCTCCTTTATTAACCTTTTCTCCATTTTCAACGTATACGCCCTTTATTTTTCCAGATACTTCGGCTGATAGATTAACTTCTTTTAATGAAGAAACCTGACCAGTTCCTGAAACAGAAACACTAATATTCCCTGTTTTGGCAATCTGAGTTGCGTATGAAAGAGATTGTTTCTTAGGGAGGAAATGATTAATAGCAAAAGGTGATGCTATTAAAACAATTAAGATAATAGAGGATATTATCTTGTGCGAAAGTATAAAATTCTTTGCCTTGATGAGGATATTTTTTATTTTCATAATTAAAGTTATTATTTCTATATTATTTATTACATGTTTAGTGTTAATTTAATTTCAAAATAAAAAAACTGGATAAAATCCAGATTATTTAGGGATGCCAACGACATCGGCAGTGACACGCATTTTCCAATGAATATCATCGCAAGTTTCGAGAAATATCCCTGTTCCTATCATATCAAATCTTTGACTTTCAATTTGCGCCTTTTGTGAATTCATTTTATAGGGATTATAAAAAGACATTTGATCAAGCCATTTTTCTATTTTCTTTATAGATTGATCAAAACCAGTACCACAGAATAATCCGTTATTTTTATTCAAGTAGAGTTCGTCTTTTTTTAATGTCTTTCTGCGTCCATCGCTCATGATGGCATCTTTTTCGATTATTAGCACAAACTTTCCTTTTTGTATGATACGAATAGTGTGATTTATGTCTCTGATGGCATTGCCTCCATCTACTTTATCACCTATTTTAATATCTTTTGAAAAGTTTCCGCTTTTGATCCACCACTGAAGGAAGCTTGAAATAAGCTTTTTGTCGTGTCCATATGCGAATGATTTAATGTACATATAAACCCTCCTTTGGGTTAACGCAATATTACTATCTTAAATATTTAATGTCAAATACTATTTATGACACTCTTTAAAGCATTCCCTAGGGCTAATCTTTTCTTCAAAACAATTTCTAATGCATTCCTTGTCTTCTTTCTTGAAGAACATGTCATTAGGAGGAAGATCTTTAATATTTTTATCATCTAGTCTTTTTTCAAACTTAAAATCTATGCCCCTATTAATAGCTCCCATTTTTTTATTGTCAACGACTTTAATTTGATCAACATTAAAATCAAAATCATTTCTATTGCCAACAGCAACGATAAAATCTCCTTTGTTTATCTCTGGAAGATCTTTTGTTTCTCCTATTTCTATGTTTCTTAATCCATGAGGAGTTTGAATCACCAAATAATCATCAGTTTGCTCAAAGACAATTCCTGCAACCCCATTATCTCTCATATCAACCATTGGTTTTAAAAGCATGCTGGCTGGAACGAAACCAGTTCTTGCCTGTTTTTCAATACTTGAAGCAATATTTGTATAAGTAGAAATAGCTCCAAAAATCATAATAAAAGCAACTAATCCAATCGCTAATTGTCCAAAAGGTTTTTTGTATGAAACATCGCTTTTAGTAATCAAATATCCTGATAGAACGATAAAAACAATAAATGAAACTACTAATAAATACGGAAATGACTCTAAGAAAGCAAAGATGCCAAACTTTCCAAAACTTAAGTATTTAAGATTATCTGTTTCTTTTAAATAAAATAGAATTAAATTAAAAAACAAGACAGCTAGAAGAACACTAAAAGCAAAAGCTGTTCCTAACCCTAGTTTTTCAGCGATAAAGATATACTTGGACTTAAGTTTAACCTGTCCAGTCTTTATCTTTCCCATTATTGTTTTTTCTAATTTATCTTCCATGTTTTTTGTTTATTTCTTCTAAGTTATTTTTGATTAACTTTTTTCCTCTCATAATTAGTGTTCCGACCGTATTTTTTGGTATTCTTAGAACATCACTAATTTCTTCATATGTCATGTCTTCAAAAAAGAACAGAACTAAAGGATCTCTATACTTAACATTCATACTGCTAATCACATTCTCAATATCTTTTTTTAAAAACATATTGTCTGTCTCTTTTTTAATATCAGCCTTTTCGTCTATCAATTTATATTCCACGTCATCTAGGGCTATTCTAATTCCTTTTACCTTTTTTAAATGATTAACTGCTTCGTTATGTGCTATCCTATATATCCAAGAAGAAAACTTCTTATTTATGTCAAAACCGTATAGGTTTTTATACACTTTAATGAATACGATCTGAAGAATGTCTTCTATATCGTCTTTATTATTCGAAAATTTTGATAAATAGCGCGATAATTTGTCTTCGTATCTTCTGATGACTTCCCTATACATTTCTTTATCACCATCTAAAATAGACCTAACTATCTGCTCATCTTTTAATTCTTCCATGCTATGAATTCATAGTATCACATATTAGTACAATATAGAATAAAGCTTTATTTCAAAAGAAAACCAGCCTATTCAGCTGGCTTATCAAGTCTTAATTTCATTCCTCCGTTAAATTCTCCACCCATTCCTCCTTTTCCATTTTTAAGCATGTTTATATGCTGTTCTTTCATTTTATCAAATTGATCTTGGGTTATAGCATTAATTCTTGCTATCTCTTGAGTTTTCCAAGTATCTAGCGTCATTGATTGCCATTTAGCCAGCTCTTCTGCTCTTTTAGTGTCTTGCTCTTTTTGCTTATTTTCTAATTGGGTCTTTTGCTCATCAGTTAAAGTAATGCCGAACATTTTTTGAAAATGATCTATTTTATTTAATGTTCCTGTATTCTCAGAAGCCATTACATTAACAACACCGAAACTAGAAATAACTAATGCTGCGAATAGAGAAAGTAATAATGTTTGTTTTTTCATATTTATTATTTGCATTTATTATCTTTGAGGTCCTCACCTATTTATACAAATAATAAAAAGATTTATTTCAGTTCAAACTAACCCCCTCTCCAGCTAAATAACCTGTTGTCCAACAAAGCTGAAGGTTATATCCTCCAGTTGGTCCGTTCAAATCTAATATCTCTCCAGCTAAAAATAAGTTCTCTATTAAATTAGATTGCATTGTTTTTGATCCAACATCTTTCAAATCAACTCCTCCGGCAGTAATCATCGCCTTATCAAATCCAGCCAATCCAGAAACAGTTAACTTTATTTCCTTCAAAAGATTGGCCAACCTCCTTCTTTCTTCTTTAGTTACAATATTTACTTTTTTATTTGGATTAATTTTAGATAAATTAACCAAAACACTAACTATCTTAGGAGCAACAAAATAATTTAAGATATTTTTAAATATCATGTTGCTTGAATCAAACTTTTCTTGCAATTTTTTGTCTATTTGCTCAACAGTTAAATCAGGAAATAAATCTATTTTTATTTTAAATCCCTTAACATCTTCTCCAATCATATCACTCATATTAAGAATTATAGGGCCTGTTAACCCATTAGAAGTAAATAAAACTGAACCTCTAACAGAATGAATCTTTGCTTTATCTTTGAATAAAGTGATTTTAATATTTCTTAGCGTTAAACCCTCTATATCTTTGATAAACCTTTCTTTAATAATAATTGGCGTTAAAGCTGGCTTTAATGGTATTATTTTATGCCCCAACTCTTCTAACCAAGAATAGGCATCACCAGTTGAACCAGTCAAAGGATATGATTTACCTCCAGTAGCAATAATATACTTATCAGCCACTATTTCTTCTCCATTAGATAATATTATCTTTTGAATTCTGTTTCCGTCTTTAATAATTTTTTGAACATCTATCTTTAATTTAATTTCCACATTAGATGTTTTTAAATAATCAACTAAAACCTTTAAAACATCTTGAGATGAATCACTAACAGGAAAAACTCTCTTCTCTTCTTCAATCTTAGTATCAAGCCCACGATCATTAAAAAACTTAATTAGTTCTTTGGGACCAAATCTGCTTAAAGATGACAAAAGCCATTGCCCCTTCAAACCAAACTTATCAGCTAGTTCCCTATTGGTTCTAAAATTAGTTAAATTACAACGACCATTACCAGTAGATAATAACTTTGTTCCCAATCTAGGATTCTTTTCTAATAAAACAACCTTAGAACTAAGTTCTCCTGCTCTGCCAGCTGCTATCATTCCTGCTGGCCCTCCACCGATAACAGCTACATCGTACTTCATATTAATCCTTTTATTTCTTTATCAAGCCTCTTAAAGAAATCTTCCATATATTTATGTCTTTCTTTAGCAAATTCCTTGGCTGTTTTTGTAAGTATCTTGTTTTTAATATATCTAAGCTTATGATAATACTCTAATACTGCTGTATCATCTTTTGTATATGCATATTTCTTTGCTTCTTTATATATCTCTTTTTCTCTACCAGTGTATAAAGGGGCATTATATATTCCAGCAAATAAAAAATCTCTAGCAATTCCTACTGCTCCGATTCCATCTAATTTATCAGCATCAAATAAAACTTTGGCTTCTATAGTTTCAGGATTGTGATTATTCCTATGTCTATGGCTCAAAACACAATGTAATATATTTTCTACCACCTCTTCATCAAGATTATATTTAGATAATATGTCTCTTGATATTTCCACTCCTTTTTCGGCATGACATATTTTACCCTTGCTATCAATTTCTTCTTTTCTGCCAACATCGTGGAGATATGATGCTATTTCAACAATATTAAGATTAGCTTTTTCTTTTTTACCTATCTTAAGGGCTAAATTATGCACCCTTTCAACGTGACTCCAGTCATGAGAACTATCTCCATCAACAAAATATTCTTTAGCTTTATCTCTTATTTCTTCTATTATTTGTTTGTTTATTTTCATGTTTTTATTTTGTTGAAGTTATTTTTAACGCTTCTTTGAGAAATATCAAGTCCCTTACTTTGATAAACTTTCCTTGATAATCATCAGTTTTTTCTTCGATTAATTTTATCGCTTCATTAGGTGGTATCCAAATTGAGACCATGCCATCATCAAGTTCACCCTGTTCAAATTTTGGTTCACCAACTTCGCCATTAACTTTAGCAATATAACAATATGATATCTGTAAGATATCAAGGTCATTCCTATACTCAATAATAATTCCTACCTCATCAAAAATATCAATATTGCAACCAACTTCTTCTAAAACCTCTCTCCTTAAGGCTTGTTCTATAGTTTCTCCTTTTTCAACACCCCCTCCTGGAATCTTATAATAATTTTTTTTAGAAACAAACTGAAAAGCAATTTCATTTTTATCATTAAAGAGAACTGCTCTAGCAGCTTTTCTTAAACGATAAGGCTTGTCAAACCTTTCTCCATCATTAAGCCCGATATCATTATTTCTTATTTCTTTTAATAATTTCATATTATGGCTCCCAATATTCATTACTTCTTAATATTTTACCCACTCCTATCTTACCATCAAAGATAATTATTTCCACACCTGCTTCTTTTAAAATATCAAAAGCAAAATTAATATCTTCCTGCCAATGCCCAGATCTGTCTAAGGCTTGCTTATGAGTTATTAATGTTTTAATACCTGATTGGATTATTGATTGAGCACATTCAGTACAAGTTGCCCAAGGACAAACCATGATTAATCCATTTGTTTTTATTCCTAATCTTGCAGCAGAATAAATTAAATTTCTTTCTGCATGAACACTCAACTTATATCTTGTCTCTTTGTCTTTTTGCCTTTCTTCAGTTTCAGCTATTCTATTAGGAAAACTATTTATAGCTGAAAGGATAACTTTACCATCTAGGTCAACCAAAAGAGCAAATTCTGGGTTGAAATGTTTGTACTTTTTTGAGCCTCTAAATAAGCTGTTTTGAGTAATTCTTGGTAATTCATATATAAATTATATCACAAAAATATAATTGCTGGTATTTTCATTAAAAATATGGTAGAAAAAGAGTCTAGAGGCAATTCGAGTCTCTTTTATTTTTAAAAACATGGCAAACGAAACAATTGTTAAATTTAAAGAAGTATCATTTGAGTATGATCACAGACCAATCCTTGAAGAGGTTGATTTTAATATACACAGAAATTCTAAAATAGCTTTGATGGGCCAGAACGGTGCTGGGAAAAGTACTATCTTCCAATTAATAACCAAATCCCTTCAACCCACTTCAGGAGATATTCATATTGAAAAAGGACTATCAATTGCGACTGCCCTTCAAGTAATTCCTCGCGAGTATATGGAATTGACTGTAAGAGAATTCTTTGAAAGGTGCTTTAAAGAAAAAGTATATGATATTGATCCTAAAATTGATGCTGTTTTGGAAACAGTAAACCTAGAAACTCCTCATGACAAACTTATCAAATCATTTTCAGGCGGACAACAAGCAAGATTGCTTTTAGCCTCAGCCTTAATTCAAGACCCTGACCTTCTTTTACTAGATGAGCCAACTAATAATTTAGATAAAGTAGGAATTGAGCATTTAACTAATTTCCTTATCAACTATAAGAAGACTTGCGTTGTTATTTCTCATGATGCTGAATTTCTTAATGCTTTTACCGAGGGTGTTCTTTATCTTGATCTATTTACCTTAAAAGTAGAAAAGTACAATGGTAATTATCACGATGTAGTCAGAGAAATATCTGTTCGTATTGAAAAGGAAAACATGAAGAATGCTCAACTAGCTAAAGAAATTCAAGAAAACAAAGAAAAATCAAACTTCTTTAAAGACAAAGGAGGAAATTTGAGATTAGTAGCTAAGAGAATGAGAGAAAAAGCAGAAGAGCTTGAAGAGCAAAAAGTAGTGATAAGGAGAGAAGATAAAACAATCAGGCCATTTCGTATTCCTGTCCAAGAAGATATTTCTGGAGAGATATTAAATGTTTCTTCTTTTACAGTCATTAAAAACAATAAAAGCACTATTAAGAAAACAAATATCTCATTAAGAAAAAAAGAACACTTATTATTAGTTGGTCCCAATGGAATTGGAAAAACTACCCTCCTTGAATCAATTGTTAATAGAACAAATAAAGACGCCGTTATTGCTCCTAATACTAGAGTTGGATACTATCGCCAAGACTTTTCTACTCTTAATTTTGATGATACTGTCATGCAATCATTAACTTGCATGGTTGATGAGTTATCTCAAAAAGATTTACGTTCAATGGCAGCAGGATTCTTAATTGATGAAAACGTTATTAAAACTAAAATTGGAGATTTGTCTGAAGGACAAAAAGCTTTGGTTGCTTTTGCAAGATTAGTGCTTCAAAAGCCAGGCTTATTAATTTTAGATGAGCCAACTAACCATGTTAACTTTAGACACATACCAATTATTGCTAAGGCTCTTGATGAATATGAGGGTCCTATGATTTTAGTTAGCCACGTTCAAGACTTTGTTGATAAAATCAGGATAGATAAAATAATTAATCTAGAGGATTAGTATCTTATTTTAAGTATTTAACCATTTTAATAAGGTCTTCGTATTTATTATAATGATTTACTCCACCCTTTATTGTTCCTAAGATTTCAAATCCCATTTTTTTATATAAATTTTGGGCAATTTTATTGTTTCCACAAACATCAAGAGAAAGTATTCTTAATTTAAACTTCTTTATAGCTTTATTAGTAACTTCTCTAAACAATTTTTCACCTAATCCCATTCCTCTAGCTTCTTTTTTAAGAGATATTCCAATCTCGCCAATATGTTTTTCAACCTTATTGCCCATTGCTACCATTGAGTTTCCCATAACCTTACCATCAATTAATAAGAAAATGAATCGCATTTTTGTCTTTTATTATTTTTTCAAGGTATTCTTTTTCTTCCTTACGAGTTAATTTTTTCTGTATAGTGATAAAAGCTTTTTCGTCTACCAAAGAATTGATCATTTCTAATAATGAATTTAAGTCCGACATCTTTGGCGGTCTTATTTCTATCTTTGGTTTTTTCATATATTTTTAAAATAAAGAGTAGTCTTTCGGCTACTCAAAATAATTATATATTAACTTCTAGGTTCTTATTGAAATATTCTTTCAAATCTTCAATCTTCATTCTTTCTTGTTTCATAGTGTCTCTGTCTCTAACGGTGACTGTATTATCTGTTAAAGTATCGAAATCTATTGTTACACAATATGGAGTACCAATTTCATCTTGTCTCCTGTAGCGCTTACCAATATTTCCATTGTCATCAAACTCGCACATAAAGCTAGGTCTTAATTGCTCATAGACCTCTTTTGCTTTTGAAACTAATTCTGGTTTATTCTTAAGTAACGGGAAAACAGCTACTTTAATTGGAGCTAAGTGTTTTGGGAACTTAAGAACAATACGTTCTTCGTCTTCAACTTTCTCTTCAGTATAAGCAAAATCAAGGAACATTAACATTAATCTATTCAAACCAACTGATGTTTCAAGAATATGAGGAACAAATCTTTCCCCTGTCTTACCATCTAAATAACTTAAATCTTCTCCAGAGAATTTAGAGTGTTGAGACAAATCCCAATCTCCTCTTGCGTGTATTCCTTCTACTTCACTGCATCCAATAGAATTAAAATCATATTCTATATCATATGCTTCAGAAGCATAATGAGCTAGTTTTTCATGTTTGTGCCACTTTATCTTTTCTTCTGGGATGCCATTATTTAGATACCAATCCCATCTAATCTTCTTCCATTTCTCATAATTCTCTTTCATTGTGTCAGGATGAACAAAATACTGCATTTCCATTTGTTCAAACTCACGAGTTCTAAAAATAAACTGTCTAGCAACTATTTCATTTCTAAATGCTTTACCAACTTGAGCAATACCGAATGGAATACTAGGATGTATGGAATTAACTGTATTCTTATAATCCAAATATATACCTCCACAAGTTTCTGGACGTAAATATACAACATCTTCATCTTTCAAATCACCAACAGGAGATCCGATATTAGACTTTACCATTAAAGAAAATACCCTAGCTTCAGTTAGGTCTTTTGATCCACAATTAGGACATTTTAATTTTCCAGCTTCTTTTAGCTTATTTAATTCATCATTTAAGAATTCTAATGAAGCTTTGTCAGCACTTATTCCAAATTTCTCTAATAAATGATCAGCTCTAAATCTTTCCTTGCACTTCTTGCAATCTACTTCAGGATCATTAAATCCACCTACGTGCCCAGAAGCAACCCAAGTCTTTGGATGCATAAAAATAGCGCTATCTAATCCAATAACATCACTTCTTAATTGAATCATATGCTTCCACCAAGAATCTCTAATATTGTTCTTTAATAAAATACCGTAGTGGCCATAGTCATATATAGCAGAAAATCCTCCGTATATTTCAGAGGATGGAAATACAAAGCCCCTTCTTTTACACAAGGAAATTATATTTTGAAAGAATTTATCGTTATCTTTAGTCATATTTTATCTCTTAGTATCTTTTCCATATCTTAATGTTTCTTTAAGATAAAATCAAGCTTTATAAAAAAATCGTGAATGATATTCACGTTTACTCAGAAGAAGAACAATGCTTTCTTTCAGATCCAAGAATGCAGATAATCAGCTCAACAGGTTTTAACTCTGTTAATTTCTTATTGTGGCCGTAAACCACAATCTTGAAATGATTCGGACAATTACTGTCGCCAGTTGGACAAATCATGCACTTCCCTAGCATTTTAAGGGATAAGTCATTAATCTTTTCTTCCTTTTTGTTCATCAAAAGAGCTGCTTCTACGAGGCTATAAAAAAATACCTTTTTTTGATTTTTCAACTACCTCGTCGACCAAACTTTCCAGTGTTAATTTTTTAACCACATTAATCACCTTTTTTCTTTGGAATACACAGATTATTTAAAAAGTCAATTATAAAAAGAATATGCCCCTCACAAAGAAACCTTTTAATGCTGTCTAAATTTTATTTTCCAATTTTATAATTGCCCAAACGTCTTCAACGATCTGTTCTTGGTTTTTTGCTAAAACTGTCTTCATTCCTATTTTTTTAGCTGGCACAAGATTTTCTTCTTTATCATCAATAAAAAGACACTCTTGCGGGTTAGCATCCATTTCCCTAATTACTAATTCATAAAATTCTAAATCAGGTTTTTTAATCCCCCTTTCACAAGAGAAAAAAAGATCGTCAAATAAGGAACACCCGTTTATCTCTTTGATTATTTCTAATTGATAAGGAAACATATTAGATAAAATTGACAATCTGAATCCTTCGCTTTTTAATTTCTCAATTAGCCCAATCACTTCAGAAAAAAACACGAACTTGTCTTTATACATTTTCTTAGCCTTCTCTTTACAGTTTTCTGGCACATCCCTACCAAGAATATGGGAAAATTCTATCCAAAAATTTTCTTCAGTTGTAAGACCTTTATCAAATTTTTCTATAATTGGCTTTAGCTGAGGAAGAAATTTTTCGTATTCTTCAATAGAAATTTTATACAAATCAACAATATCTAAAGATAATTTCTGAGATTTCTTCACTACGCCATCATAATCAAATATTATCGTTTTTATCATAATTTTTTATTTAATATTATCTTAATTGTATAAACCAGAGTAAGTCATGTCAACATACTTTAGCAATGTATACACATTGCCGTATCAAATTAATGCCACTATTTTATACTTTAAGAAATAATCAAATAACGTTGACAAGTACCTATTATTAGAATAAATTATAGATATTAATCAATATTTTATATGGCTTCCCTGCTGTTTAAGATATAAGTGATTTAGCGTGCTCTCAATAATTTATAAAGCTCACTAAATTCAGCACAGATATATGAATAATAAAGAAGAAAATAAGCCTGAAAAAGTTAAAAATTCTTACACAGAAATAGAAGAAAAAGTTTTAGATTTTTGGCAAAAGGCAGATACGTTTAAAAAATCTGTTGATAAGGATGCTCCTAATGGAAACTATATTTTTAATGATGGCCCTCCATTCATTACTGGGTTACCTCACTATGCTACTCTACTTCCAAGTATTGCCAAAGATGCTGTTTGCAGATATTGGACAATGAAAGGATATAGAGTTGAACGTGTTTGGGGCTGGGATTGTCATGGCTTACCAGCTGAAAACAAAGTTGAAGAAAAATTAGGACTAAAAGACAAGAAAGATATTGAAAATCTAGGAATTGATAAATTCGTAGATGCTTGCCGTTCATATGTTAATAGTGGATCTGAACAATGGGAATGGTATATAAATAGAATTGGCCGCTGGGTAGACATGAAGAACGCTTATAAAACCATGGATTTAAAATTCATGGAAAGCGTTATCTGGTCTTTCAAAGAATTATACAATGCTGGTCTTATCTATGAAGGCTATCGTACTAGTTTGCATTGTCCACGTTGTGCCACTCCTTTGTCTAAGTTTGAAATCACAATGGATGATGGTTCATATCGTGATGTAACTGATAAATCAATTATTGTTAAATTCAAAGCTAAGAAAGATGATAATACTTATTTCTTAGCTTGGACAACTACTCCATGGACTTTGCCAGGAAATCTAGCCTTAGCAGTTGGAAATGATATAGATTATTCAATCGTAGAGGCTAAAGAAAGTATAATTGAAGGAGATTTAAAAATATTACCAGGTAAATATATTATTGCTTCTGATAGGTTAAAAGATTTAATAAAGGATAAAAACTATTTCTCTGATAATATTAAAAAAATTAAAGGAAAAGATTTGGTTGGTTTAGAATATGAACCAATCTATGCATTAGAAGAAGAACAGATTAAAAATTCAGACAAAACATACAAAGTCTATCCCGCTGATTTTGTAAATACTGAAGATGGAACTGGTATAGTTCATATTGCTCCAAACTTTGGAGAAGATGACTTTGAGCTTGGTAAGAAAATCGGATTGCCTCTAATTGATTTAATGGACGAAAACGGGGTCTATTTAGAGCCAGCTGGTAAATGGAACGGATATTACTACAAAAAGGCTAATAGAGACGTTTTAATCGATTTAGAAGAGAAAGGAATCATCTTCTTAAGTTCTGATTATACCCACTCCTACCCTTTCTGCTATCGTTGTGGGACTCCTTTGATCTACAAGACTCAAAAAGCTTGGTATCTTGATATCCAAAAGATCAAAGATAGAATGCTTGAAACAAACAAAGAAATAAATTGGGTCCCAGAATACTTTAAAGAAGGAAGATTTAAAAAAAACATTGAAAGTGCTCCTGATTGGTGTTTATCTAGGTCTCGTTATTGGGGATCTCCGATTCCTGTTTGGAAATGTCCTGATTGTAATAAGATAAAAGTTCTTGGATCTATTGAAGAAATAGAAACAATGAGTGGCAAGAAAGTAAATGACTTGCACAGACCATCTATAGATGAACATGAAATAAAATGTGAATGTGGAAAAACAATGAAAAGAGTCAAAGAAGTATTTGATTGCTGGTTTGAATCTGGTGCCATGCCCTTTGCTCAGTTCCATTATCCTTTTGAAAGAAAAGATACATTTAAAAACATGTTCCCTGCTGACTTTATTATAGAATACACTGGTCAGCTTAGAGGATGGTTCTATTATCTACATGTTTTATCTAATGCTCTATTTGATTCTATTTCATTTAAGAATGTAGTAGTGAGCGGAGTTTTAGCTGGAACAGATGGAAGAAAGATGAGTAAATCATTTGGTAATTATCCTGACCCTCGTCTAACTTTAGAAAAATACGGCAGTGATGCCTTGCGTATGTATTTCATGAATAGCCCCATTATGTTAGGAGATGATACTAGTTTGTCTGAAATAGATGTTCAAGATTCTTTAAGAAAGAACGTAATGGTTCTTTGGAATGTAGTTAAGTTCTATGAATTATTCATGTCAGACAATAACGCTTCTGTAACAGACTTAGACATGAGAAACAATGTTTTGGATGCATGGATACTAGAAAGATTAAATCAATTAATCAGAGAAGTGACTGAGAATCTTGATAAGTACAATTTACCTACAGCTTCTCGCCCAATTACTGGATTCATTGATGATCTATCAACTTGGTATCTTAGACGTTCTCGTGACAGATTCAAGGGAGATGATGAAAAAGACAAGCAAGCAGCTCTTGCAACAACTAAGTTTGTTTTAATTGAGCTTGCAAAAGTAATGGCTCCATTCATGCCATTCATAGCAGAAGCTATGTGGCAGAAAGTAACAGGAAATGAATTCAAGGATGATAATAAGTCAGTTCATCTTGAAAAATGGCCAGAAAATAAGATTGTTCCATTACCTGAAGAATTCAAAGACGTTTTATTAGAAATGAAGAAAGTCAGAGAGATTGTTGAGCTTGGTCTATCAAAGAGAGATGAAGTTGGAATTAAGATAAGGCAACCTTTGCAAGAACTAAAAGTTCAAAACTACAAATTGAGTAGTGCATTTGAAGGACTAGTTATTGATGAACTTAATGTTAAAACTATTTCATACAAAGAAGGAAATGGCGATATTTCAGTTGAGCTTGATACTACTATTTCTACTGAATTAAAACTAGAAGGTATTAAGAGAGAGATTGTACGTTTTGTAAACGCAGCACGTAAAGAATCAGGACTCACTCTTAATGATCGTATAAAAATATTATACATCACTGAAAGTGAATTGATTTCTAAAGCTATAGAGATGTTTAAAAAAGATATACTAAAAGATACATTAAGTGAAGAATTCAAAGCTGGGAAACCTGAGGATGTTCTAAAAGAAGTAAAGATTGGAAATGATTCTATTAAATTAGGAATCGAGAAACAAGCATAACTATTTAATCTATAAAAAAACGGTGTTTTATTATTTATTTACACCGACAGCACAATTTTGTGCTAAGTAAAAACTTTTCGGTAATGTGCACACACATATTGTACTTTTCTGAATATCCTTGAAAAAAGTTGAAAATGTAAAAAAAGAAGAGAATCAGAGCGTGCATAACGAACATTTGTGTCCTCCGGATGGTAGTCTAATATAATTATTATTAGACTTACAGCATTCGCATTTTTTAGGACCAATATCGCTTTGCTTGATTCCCTCAATAAAATGTAGTCTTGGATCGTTTTCTGATAACGGTGAGTTAGTTAAAACATACTCTACCGCTTTAAGAAAACTTTCCATCGGTACTTGAGTTCCCTCAATGAAAACTCCTTCAAGGCCTGGAATGTTACCATGCGTCTTAAATGTAACATCCCTACCATAATTTGAATTCAGTTATTTATTTCTTAAATCTCTTTCCTGAAAAGAATTTTATACAAATAAGAGTTATAATCGCAGAGATTATATATAAAAAAGAGAAAATTAGATTAGCAGACAAAATAGAATAAGCACCACAGCTTGAATCTTTTGTTATAAAACACAAGATATTAATAAAAACTATATAAAATATAAAGAATAAAGTAATAAGAAAAAATAAATTAGCTGGAAAACTTTTAATTATAGATATTATTACTTTTTTGCTTTTCTCATTAAAAACAGAAAAAATAAATCCTATTGTTAATATAATTGCTGAAATTAATGTTATTAAAATTAAGTCCATATTGTTATAAATATAATATTTTGATTAAAGGCGATGGAATGTTGTCGGAACCTTTTTGAGGTTAGTTATTTAATAATCATAAGAACAATTAACATTTCTCCCACCATTAAGCCCCAAACATTTCCATTTAGAACCCTTATTAAAAGCAAAAATTCCTTCGCTGCATTTTTCTGATTCAGTTAAGCTCGAGATTGCTTTATTATTTATTAATCCACACTTTCCATTTATAGATTTTTTACTAGTTGAACACCCTGTTATCGACCCAGTTAAAGGATCTTCGCATCCCCAAATAGAATAAGACCCTTTATCAATTGGTCCATGAATTATATCTGTTTCATAATTAGAACATAAATCAATTCTTATAAGTGAAGAAAATGATTCTTCGCTACGATAAGCATTCCCACAATAAACTTCGAAGGCGACTCTTTTATTGGTTTCTCTCAAAAAAATTAAAAATATTAAAGTAGCTATAACAATTATAGCTATGAAAATATTGAAGTTATAATTTTTACTATCATTTTTTGCTCGCCAAATAAAAAATAAAAATAAAAAGTTAGTTAAGAAAAATATTATTATACTGATAAAATAGAAATAATTATCAGCCCACCAACCTTCTTTTAATATACATATACCTCGAATAAGATAAATAGCATAGATTGGAAATAAAGTTTTAATAGTAACTTTGGTATTTTTTAATTTTCCAGCAATAGAAAAAAATAATAAAGAAATTGAAAAACAAACACTTATTTCTTTAATATAATCTTCTGTGCCCATTGTTCCCCAACGAGGTAAAAATGGTATTAAAATAAAAATAATTCCAAAAAATATCAATATTAAAAATAAACAACTATTAAGTATATTTTTAATTGATATTTCCATATATTTATTATATCTATAATAGACAGCAATGTCTATTTTTACAGAGACGATGGAGAGTAATCGGAACTTTTTTAGATTTAAGTTATATATAAAAAAAGAGGTAAACTATTAGTTACCCTTCCGATTTTATTATTTTGCAAAGTTTTTGTTTGCTAGTTCCATCGTGGATTATCCATAAGGATAAGGCTGCAACGAGACTAGCATCAAATTCTCTAGCATTGGCATGATCTACCCAGCCCAATTTAATAAGAGATATTATTTGCGGATCGGTATATTTCTTGTCTTCCGTGAACATCTTGATTCCGTTCTTCTGTAATCGATGCCTCACCTCATGAACAGCGATACTTAGCACTAAGTACTTATAGGAAATCTTAAGACGCCTATTGTGATTGTTTATTACAGCGTTTCCAAGTTTATCAAAAATAACAATCATTGTTGCATGTTTTTTGATGTCTTTGAGTAATTTTCTTACCCTCACCTCATACATCTCTAAGGGATGACTCCCATCACTTGGATGATTATAGGCCGCAAAATCTTTAATTGATTTTCCTTGGCAAAAGGAACAATGTCCAATTTTATCTTTAGGAAAAATTTTGCTATCAAAGAAAAACATGCAAGCCATTAAATTAAGGGATATCTCAATATCATTTTTGCTTATTCCCCTCTTTTTTAATCTTTTCTTTATGTATTTGATATCTACAACTTTACCAAGGTTTTTCGTTCCCGCTTTTACAATCTCTTTGAATAACTTGTTAACATCAGACATGTAATACCTCGCACGATTTGAAATGAACTGTGATAAGCTTAATAAAGCTATAGCATCAACAAATAAAACAGTCAAGGCATTATTCTTGCATTATTTTGTCGCATTATCTAAAAAGCCTTATGAAAAGTTTGCAGGGACGATGGGACGACATTGGAATCTTTTTTGAACAAGCCCTAATCCACTTTAGTTAAATAATTAAACAATAAGGTAAATTCTTCTGGATGAGGTACAAAAGAAGAATCTTTGCTTTCAATGAATCGCTGAAGCTCTTTACATGTAATAAATTTTAGCGCCGTAACCTCGTCTTCCTGTTTTTTGATATTTTCTAATTCTAAATTTGTTCTCACTAAATAAACAGAATTAATTTCATTATTAATGTATCCATCTCTCACAGACATCTGTTTAACTGTTCCGATTTTAATCAGATCGTCTGGAGATAATTTTAACCCAATTTCTTCTTCAGTTTCCCTCAAAGCGGCGATTATATCATTTTCGCCAGCAGATATGTGTCCAGCTGCAGAAATATCCCATTGGTTGGGATGATTATCTACATAAGGAGATCTTTTTTGTATTAGTATTTCACCTTTTAGGTTAACAACCCAAACGTGAACTGTTTTATGCCAAAGTCCCTCTTTGTGAACCTCATCTCTAGTCTTTTTTATACCTAGCGGTTTTCCGTCGCTGTCATAGATATCTATGTATTCCATAATTTTTCTTTATTGTATCGCAAAAATAAAAAAATGCTTAAATTTGTAGAGGCGAAAGGATTAGAACTAATTATCTAATTCTTTTTTTAACATCTCTGCTACTGCTTGAGGATTTGCCCTTCCTTTTGATGCAGCCATAATTTGTCCAATTAAGAAAGCAAAAGAATTCTGCTTTCCTGCTTTATAATCATCGACTGCTTTAGAATTTTTAGCTAATACTTCCTTAATTATTCCTTCTACTTCCCCACTGTCTGTAATTTGTCCCAATCCCTTCTCTTCAACGATATTTGATGGATCGCCATGAGTCTTGTACATCTCTTCTAATACCATCTTAGCAGTTTTGGAAGATAATTCTCCAGTGGCAATCATACAGATAAACTCTCCAAAGTTCTCTGCCGTAATAATACTTTCTAATAATGCTGAATTATATTCCTTATCCTTAACTGATTCATCATTCTTAAACATTGCTTGAAAATCAACAGATAAATAGTTAGAACAAGTCTTAACATAATCAAAATCATCATTCTTTTTTTCTGTTTTCTCATCATACCAGCATTTTGATTCTGAAATTATCTTTTCAAAATAACTAGCCATAACAGGATCTTTGACATAAAATTCAATGCTCTTGTCATCGAGCTTGTACTCTTCTCTAAACCTTATTCTTTTTTCTTCTGGTAGCTCAGGCATATGTTTTTGTATATTAATAATTATTTCTTCATTAATATTCATTGGAGGCAAATCAGGCTCAGGAAAATACCTGTATTCAAAAGCATCTTCCTTGCTTCTTTGCTCCATTGTTATTTGTTTAGTATCATGCCAACCCCTTGTTTCCTGAACTATCTTTCCACCTTGATCAAGTATTTCGGCTTGTCTTTTGATTTCATATTCAATTGATTTCTCAACAACTCTGAATGAATTAAGATTCTTAATCTCAACCTTAGTTCCCCAAACATCAGTCTTGCTAATTGAAATATTAACTTCACATCTCATTTGTCCTTTTTCCATATCAGCATCAGAAACATCTAAGTATCTTAAGATTAATTGCAACTCTTGAGCAAACTTCTTAGCTTCTTCTGATGAATTAATATCTGCTTCTGTTACTAATTCCATTAAAGGAACTCCAGCACGATTAAAATCAACTAAACTAGAACCATTAGCATGGTTCAATCTTCCTGTGTCTTCTTCCATGTGAATTCTGTTGATTCTAATTCTTTTAGTGGTTCCATTGTCCAAATGAATATCTAAATATCCATTCTTGCACAAAGGAAGATCAAATTGAGATATTTGATATCCTTTTGGAAGATCAGGATAGAAATAACTCTTTCTATCAAACTTAGAATGTCTTGCAACCTCACAATTCAAAGCCAAACCAACTAATATTAATTTATTAATTGCTTGTTCATTAATCACAGGCAATGTTCCTGGGTGTCCCATACAAATAGGACAAACATTAGTATTGGGAGTCCTTTCATCAGGATCATTCAAACAAGAACAAAACATCTTAGACTTAGTCTTTCCTTCAAAGTGTATTTCTAATCCTATCGTTGGCTTGTACATATTATTTCTTTAATTCTTTCATTATCTTAACCCCAGAAGAAGAACCTATTATATCAGCTCCTGCTTTAATCATTTGCTTAATATCCTTTAAGGTTTGAACCTTGCCAGAAGCCTTTATTTTCAATCCTGGAGCGTTTTTCCTCATTATTTGAAGGTGTATTGCTTTCTCAGCCATTTCCCTGTTTTCAAGAGGATCTTTGTCAGTAGCTGTTTTAACACAGAATGCTCCTGCTTTTTTAACTATTTGAGATACTTTAGCTATTTCTTCATCAGTTAGAAACCCACTTCCAATAATTACCTTTGTTGGAAGAATCTTGCATAATTCTTTCAAATCTTTCTCAACCTTGCCCCACCTTTCATGTTTAACATCAGGAACATTAACAACAACATCTAAATCATCTGCCCCATCTTTCTTTGCTTTATTAGCCCATTCAACTCTTTGTTCATGAGATGAGTCTCCAATTGGATCATCAATCATAACAACTGTTTTGATTCCTGTTCCATTTAATTGCTGACAAACTAATTTAACATATTTTAATCTAACACAAACTCCCCTAAACTTATATTCCTTAGCTTCACTACAAAGCTTAATAATATCTTCTTTGGTAGCATCTAATCTTATATTTGTGTGATCAATATATTCATTAATTTTCATATTCCTAATCTTTTATTAATTACTTGTAATATTTGTTTAAACACTTCTTCAATTGGTTTTTCTCCATCAATAATTTCCCAATCGCAAAAAACATTATTCTTGCTAAATTGTTCATATTTTTGATAAAGAGAATTTAAAAACTCTTTATCTTTCTCATGTCTATCTAAATCATCAATCCCCTTTTGCTTCATTTTTCTTTTAAATGACTCTTCTGGCGATATTTTGATATAAACAACTAGGTCTGGCTTCTTAAGATCAAAGAATTTAAATAATTCTAGGGTCTTTTTGCAATCAAAGCCATTGATATGCTGATAAATAAGAGTTCCCGCAAAATACCTATCAGCAATTACTATTTTACCATCTTTTAAAGAATTTTCCATAAACTCTTTGTCTTTCATAAAATCAGCGACAAAAAGAAGAACCTGACTTTCAACATTCAATTCAAATTTTTTATGCAACCACTGATCAAGCAGATCTCCAATAGGTTTTCCATATTCAGGATATTTCTTAAGAATAATTTCGTATTTTTGCGATAAAAAATCAGACAACAACTTTGTCTGAGTTCCTTTTCCACAGCCTTCTATTCCTTCTATTACAATGAATTTGCCTTTTGTTTCCATAGCAAAGCCATTATATCACTTTCATTAATTATTTTCCAACTTGCTCTCTTGAGGATGCTCTGCATTAACATACTTAGCTCCTTTCTTTTTATGGTATGGCTTCATAGTTGGAGAACTTAATTGTTCAAATACCAATTGGCAAACTCTTGTACCAGCATATAATAATACTGGAATCATTCCAATGTTTTCCATCTCAAGTACTATCTTTCCTTTGAATCCTGGATCAATGTGTCCTGCTGTTGAGTGAATAACAATACCTAATCTTCCTAAAGAAGATCTTCCATCAATCCTAGCTGCAACATCATCAGGAAGAAATACTGTTTCGTCAGTTACCCCTAATACGAACTCTCCTGGATGGAAAATAAATGGCTCGTCTTTTCCAATCTTTACAGTCCTAGTCATACCTTTAAAGCTTTCTGCATCCCTAGTATCAATGAATGGTTTCTTGGTATGCTCGAAAACCATAAACTCGTCACCTAGTCTTAAATCTAAAGAAGCCGAACCCAATTGTTCATCTAGGTTAGGCTTCGGATCAATCTGAATTTTACCCTCATCGAGCAATTTTTGTATTTCTCTGTCTGATAAAATCATTGTTAGTCTATAACTTCAACTCCTAATGCTTTTGCAACACCTGCCATTATTTTCATGGCTTGCTTAAGATCTTTTGTATTAAGGTCACTCATTTTTTTCTTAGTAACCTCTTCTAGTTGAGCTTTTGTAATTTTTCCTACTTTTTTCTTGTTTGGCTCTCCTGAACCTTTCTCAATTCCAATTGCAGCTTTAATCAATTGAGATGCTGGAGGTTCGTGCAAAACATATGAATATGATCTGTCATCAAACACTGTGATATCAATAGGAATCTTAAAGTTTCCTTTTTCTCTTGTTGCGTCATTAAATTTCTGGCAGAATTCTGCGATGTTTACACCGTGTTGTGCCAATGCTGGACCTACTGGAGGTGCTGGATTAGCTTTTCCTGCTTGAATGTGCAACTTAATATTTGCTTTTACTTTCTTTGCCATATAATTATATCTTCTTTATTTGTAATGAATCTAGTTCTAGCGGAGTATCTCTGCCGAACATGTTAATCAAGACCTTTACTTTGCCCTTTTCTTTATCAATTCCTACAACCTTTCCATCAGAATCTTTGAATGGGCCGTCAATTATTTTAACTGCATCACCCTTCTTAACGTCAATGTTGTATTTAGGCTCTTCTGCTTCTGTTCTTTTTAATAATAACATCATCTCGTCTAATGACACTGGCAATGGAACAGTTCCTGATCCAACGAATCCAGTTACATTAGGAGTGTTTCTAACAACATACCAAGAATCATCAGTTACAATCATTTCTACTAAAACATATCCTGGGTATAGTTTTTCTTCAATTGTTTTTTTCTTTCCGTTTCTAATTTTGATTTTCTTTTCTTTAGGAACCATGACGCTGAAAATCTTGTCTTCCATACCTAAAGACTCAATTCTTTGAGTAAGACTTTTAGCTACGGCATCTTCATATCCTGAATAAGTATGAAGAACGTACCATCTTTTTTCGTTTGTTACTTGTTGTTTTGCCATAGATTAGAATACAAATTTATTCAATAAGTACATGTATAATAAGTCGCATAAACCCAAAAACCCGGCTACGACTACGCAAATACCGATAACAACTAATGTGTATTTTACGGTTTCTTTTCTAGTTGGCCATGTGATTTTTTTCATTTCTGACATAGCCTGAGAAAAGAATCCTGTGAGCATATTTGAAGATTTCATACATTGATAGATTACCAAAAAAGAGGCTTTGTGTCAACGCTTAATATGACAAATATTACATTATTATATCTTTACGTTTTTATTTCCCCTTACTTTTAAGTGTTTTAAATCCCACAAAAGATAAGGAGCCATAAATTCATATTCTTTGTTTTTTATCACTTTTTCTATATTATTTTTCAATAAATCTTTTGCTTTTTTAATTGATTGCTTAACACTAAATCCATCTATTAATTCAGATGCTAAAATCATTGGAGGATCAAGAAAAAAATGTGCAATTTCATCGTCTAGTGGATTATATGATTTCTCTGGATTACAACAAAAAATAAAGTTATCATTATATCCAACATATGCCTTTGCTCCAAAATCATTTCTAATTCCTAAAATTCTAGAAGTTTTGCAAGCAAAGGAACAGACTATTTTTGAATCAAAAATATCTTCCTTTGGTAAGTCTTGAAAACCCTTTGATCCTTCTGGGTTACGATCTCCATTTAAAATCACTAAACAAGGATTCTTTTCCATTGCTCTCTCAAAATCTTTTCTGTTATTTTTTTCAACTTTTAAATCCAATATATCTATATTTTTTTTCTTAGCTTTTTCAATAGGTATTTTAGCCCAATAATAAAAATATCTAGTAATTTTATCATAATTCGGCCTAGTAATTAAAATTGTTTTATTCATCGTTTCTTTCTTTTAAAAATTTAAAATACTCTGATTCAATTTTAATTATCTTTTTTCCAATTTCATCATGTTTTTCAATGTGTTCTAAAATCTCATCTGGAGAATATATTCCAGAAGGATTAATAGATATTTTGATATCTTTAGGTATTGCTCTTATTCTAGAACAAATAATTTCTTCTAATCTTGTCATCACAAAAGAGAATTAATTTTAGCTCTAGTTTTTGGGCCAACTACTCCATATCCTTGATCAGATATTCCAGAAATTAACCCGTATTTTATTTGAAATTTTCCAACAGCAATTTTAGTCATATTGCCAAAATATGTTGTTTCGTTGCCTGAGTTTCCAACAGCAGTTAGCGGATCTAAATTTAAGAAAATTTGAAGATACTTAACTTCAATTCCACTAGAGCCAAATATTAAAGTATTGTTAAATTGAAATCCAGCTGGAATACCAGATAAAGAAGGTTGTGTAGTGGTTGTCATCATTTGCTGAATAAGAGTAACTAGATATGTTATTAAAACTGTCCTATTGGCCTCAATTTGGTTTGTTGTAGTTGGATTTGAATAAGGAAGATTTAATCCAGGAATTGTTGGCGTTGTTGTAGTTGTGGTTATTGGCGTTGTTGTAGTTGTTGTAATTGGAGTATAACTATAACTTCCTCCTCCGCCACCTCCTCCGCCAGAAGCCACACAAGTATTTCCACTCAAAGTATAACCAGAATTACAAGTAATAGCACAGCCAGGATAGGCACCAACTGAACCATTAGAAACAGAAGAAACTGTACAGGTTAATGTATATGTTTGGCTACTTGAAAGTGGTCCAGAGGTTCCATCTGCGTAACAAGCAATCGCTTTCATTGTTGTTGTGGAAGCAATGCTAACTGCAGAGGCATATTCTGTTCCTGTCGTACAAGCATTAGAACCATTACAAACTGGCGTATCTTCATTTGTAGTATAACAAATAGCTGTTGAGTCAGCAGCGCTTAAAGTAACGCTTTGAGTTGCATGATATGTTCCAGCCGCTGGAGAAAAAGCAGGAGCAGACTTTAACACTCCATCCATTCCAGTATTAAGGTTTGTTCCTAGATTGCCCGTATACTCAGAAGCAAAGACAAAACCAAAAGAAGCTAGGCTCAACAATATTATTTCTAAAATTAAATATTTTTTAATCATGATATTGATATTATTTTAGGAGAGGAGGTTTACTCCTCTCCTATTTGGCTTCTTATTCTGGAGCTGAACTCTGTACTCCGTAACTAGATGAATAAGATCCTCCAGACGAACCTTCAGGAACTTTCATCTCAACAATTACTTTTACTTGTCTTCCAGCTGTAGTAGCATCCAAATCTGCATTTAATAATAATGCTGTACTGTATGTTGCTGCAGTTGTAATTGTTATCGCAGAACTTGAATTGGCTGCGTTTGAAGATTGTGCTGAGTATATTCTCATGTTATTGGCTGTAGCGATAGAATTAGCTCCTGATGTCCAATTACTAAATTTCAATTGTAAGGCGGTTTCTGCAGTTGGAACCGTTACATTAAATTCCCATGCCCAGCCATTTCCATAAGTAGCATCTGCTGTAGCATAACTTTTTGTTGCAGATATATTGGTTACTGCTAGTGTTGCTGCGGTTTCAGCTACTGTGGTAAAGTTACTTGCTGTTGTTGAACCATAAGCTGTTTCTATAACATTTCCAGCAGCATCTTGAGCTCCAGTAGTTACATACAACCAATATGCTGTATTATTAGACAAACTACTTGTTGGAGTAATAATTACTCTTTGATCTCCTTCTGCAACGCTCACTGTAGAAGCAATTGGACTTGTACAAGTTGCATCAGAAACTAGACATAATTTAACTGTTGTTGAACTAAGAGTTGACCTCTTCATTGCCTCAGAGAAATTAATGTATGGCTGAACGCTAATTGCCACACCCGTAGCTTCATCTACTGGATATTGAGAACTGATAGTTGGTGCTGCAATATCTCCTCCTTGTGAAACCGTAATAGTGGTAGATGTTCCTGTTTTAGTTGCATCCCAAGAAGTAGCAGTAATTGTCACACTTGAAGCAGAATTAAATTTAACGCATGGACTAACCGTTCCTACTCCACCCGAAGAAATAGAGCCTATCTGACTACTCCAGCTTGGACTTCCTCCGCTAGCTACTAGTGAAAATGTTCCTGTATATGTAGTATTAGTGTTCATATAAGCATCCTTAGCTGTTACAGTAGTATCTATCGTATCAGCTGTTGATGGAGCATATGAAGAAGGAACTACTAAAAATTGAGAAGTTGTAGCAGGACTAACAGTAACACTAGCTGATGTTCCAGATAATGTTCCATCGGAAACTGTTATTGTTCCTAATGTTTCTGCTTTTACTAAAGTAAATGTTGCCAAGTTTGCAACCCCTGAAGTAAAAGCCGCTCTAATTGTTGCATCATTGGGAATTGTTGGGGCTGTATCATCTGGAGCAGTATGACTGCTAATATCAGCTGTTAAAGAATCTTTAAATGTATAGCTTAATCCTGTTGAATCATATTCTGTATCTGTAATATCTCCTGCATTAACAGTAGTTAATGTTAATGCATCAGCTACTCCAGCAGTAGGAGTATTCGTATTTAATGTTACTAAGAATTTAGTTGCTACTACATCAGAAGTAACATCTGTTGATATTGCTTCACTTATTGTTCCCGAATTAGCATTAATTTGGAAAGTCTCTTGATCGGCTGAAGCTGTGTATACAACATCTGTGAAGGCAGCTACTCCAGAAGTAGGAGCTAGGGTTGTTGTTCCACTTAAAGCTCCATCATCATCTGTAGTTAAAATAACGTTAGCAACATAATTAATATCAAGTTTGTTTTCAGCGTCAAGAGCTTGAACTGTTGGTTGAGTTGTTAGAGCAAAACCACTAACTGATCCTGTTGGTTGAACTGAGAAAGATAATT
>Ga0302250_1000224_pt1 | contig 69009 bp, 55 predicted proteins | sample AAG_RA_Asp_MG_FD_193536 | JGI IMG/M metagenome (GOLD analysis project Ga0302250, IMG submission 193536) | Enriched activated sludge microbial communities from anaerobic digester in WTTP, New Holstein, Wisconsin, United States - AAG_RA_Asp | ecosystem: Engineered > Bioreactor > Anaerobic >... | reverse complement strand
GACTCCTCCTCTCGTGATGTTCGACTGACGCGACTCATCATTTATATCACGAGAAGGAGAAGCCGGCAACATACATACCATGCAAACCGGTTGTCCTACCAACTGAAACACACCCCCGCCGGATTAGGCAGGCACAATTCAACGGATGATGATTTTCCAGATGGATGATGGAGTGCCATGTCAAGAGTCACTTTGGTCGGCCGCCGGGCATCCAAACCCTTGACTTCTGTCGAAAACAGAGTATAATGAGGTCAAGACGGTCAAGTAGGTCAAGTAAGTCAGATTGGCCGGGAGGCGGCAATGGCCTTGACGATGAGTGAAGCGAAAGCCAAGTTCTCCGAACTAGTCAACCGTGCGGCCTATGGCCGGGAACGGATCGTGGTCGGCACCCGGGGCAAGGCCAAGGTGGCAATCATCTCGATCGAGGATTTGGAGCTGCTGGAGGACCTTGAGGACGCCCAGGAGGCCCGCGAGGGCCTGGAAGAGCACCGGCGGGGAGAGACAATCCCCTGGGAAGAGGCGAAAGCGCAGCTGTCCAGGGAAGACGATGCGCTACAAGGTTGAGATCCGGGCCAAGGTCCTGAAAGCCCTGGCGCGAATTCCGCGCACTGACCGGGCCAGGATCGAACGGGAGATCGAGTCCCTGGCGGACAACCCCCGGCCGAGCGGCTGCCGGCCCGTAGAAACCGCGGAGCCAAACACCTACCGCGTCCGCTGTGGTCGCTATCGGATCATCTATATCGTCCTCGATGAACAGGTCCTGATCCTCGTGGTGCGCGTGGGCAAACGGGGCGAGGATACGTACAAAGGGCTGAACTAGCGCCAGGAAGACAAGAATAGCGGAGGTGTGAATGGGCCTCCGCTACAGTTGTATGCCAGGGTCTCTTCTTCGCTTGTACCCCCAGCCGGATTCGAACCGGCGATCTACACCTTGAAAGGGTGTCGTCCTAGGCCTCTAGACGATGGGGGCAGATAGTACGATTATAGCCGCGGCCGGCCGTTCTGTCAAATAGCGGCCCGGCCGCGCACCCACTCCCGTGACCAGCGATCCGCCTCCCGGATCGCCTCCAGCGTCAGTTCCCCGGCCGGCCGATGCGCCTCCAGCGCCCCCGCAATCAGCCGGGGGATGTCCAGGAAACCGAGCCGCCCCTCGAGAAAAAGCGCCACCGCCACCTCGTCCGCCGCCGCCAGCACCGCCGGAAAGGTCCCCCCGGCCGCGCCGGCCTCCCGCGCCAGCCGCAGGCACGGGAAACGCTCCGCATCGGCCGGCGCAAAGGTCGCCGGGCCGGCCGACGCCCAGTCCACGCTCGTGTAGCGCGCCTCCAGCCGCTCTGGATAGCCCAGCGCGTACTGGATCGGCAGCCGCATGTCCGGCGCCCCCATCTGCGCCTTGACCGAGCCGTCGCGGAACTCGACCAGCGAGTGAATGATGCTCTGCGGGTGCACCACCACCGCGATCCGCTCGTACGGCACCCCAAAGAGCCAGTGCGCCTCGATCACCTCCAATCCCTTGTTGAACAGCGTCGCCGAATCGATCGTGATCTTGGGCCCCATCTTCCACGTCGGGTGGCGCAGCGCCTCCGCCGGCGTGACCGCCGCCATCTGCGCGGCCGTCCACTCGCGGAACGGCCCGCCCGAAGCCGTCAGGATCAGCCGCTCCACCGCGCCCACATCCTCCCCTTGCAGACACTGCCACAACGCGCTGTGCTCGCTGTCGATGGGCCGCAGGACCACGCCGTGGGCACGCGCCTCCGCCGTCACCAAGGCCCCCGCCATCACCAGGACCTCTTTGTTCGCCAGCGCCACCTCCTTCCCCGCCCGGATCGCCGCCAGCGTCGGCGCAAAGCCGGCCGCCCCGCTCGTCGCCACCACCACCTGGTCGACCTCGGGCGCCGCCGCCAACGCCACCAGCCCCTCCTCCCCCCAGAGGACGGGCGCCGCAAAGCCCTCCATCGCCGCGCCCGTGTCGCCCTGCACGACGCACGCGGCGCCAAAGTCGGCGGCCTGCTGCCGCAGCAACGCGGCGTCGCCGCGCGCCGCCAGCCCGTGGACTACAAAGCGATCCCGGTTGGCCGCCACCACCTCCAACGTCTGCCGGCCGATCGAACCGGTGCTGCCCAGAATCGCCAGTCGTTTCATTTCTTGCCTGCCTCCGTCCATCGCGGACGCGCTCTTGTTTTCCCCCCCGTCTGCCTCACGGCCCCCATTGTACCCCAAGCCGGGCCGGCCGGCAAATCCGTGAAAATACGACCAGGAATAGTACTTTCTACCTATTCACATCGCCGGTCGTTTGTAGTACAATGACCTTGGGAAATCGAGCACAAAGAGCGAAAGGAGCAAACCCATGCCCGTTCGGTCCTCCAGCCTTTTCCACCTCCTGGTCGCGCTGTCCGTGCCGCTTCTCTTTCTGCTATCGGCCTGCCAGCCGGAGGCGCCCAAGAGCGGGACGATCGCCGGCGTCGTGTACGATGCCGAAACGAACAGCCCCATTGTCGGGGTCAACTTGACCACCGATCCGGCGACCTCCTCCCAGACGAGCGCCCGCGGCCAGGATGGGGTGAGCTCCGGGTCATACAGCTTTGCCGGCATCCCCCTGCTTTCACGGCCCTACACCGTCCAAGCCTCCAAGCCAGGCTATGTCGACAAGTCTGTCCAGGTCAGCCTGGTTCCCGGCAGCACGGTTGTCGCCAACATCCACATGGTGACGGATCCCAGCCTGACATGGCAGGCCAACCACCTGCTCCTGTACTATCCCTTTGCCGGCGACACCCGTGACATGAGCGGCAACGGGAACCATGGCAGTGACACCTACGCGCAGCCGGTTTACGATCGCTTTGGGCGGGAGAACAGCGCCTTGGGCTTTAACGGCCAGACAGACTACATCGTCTCCACCCGGCCGATCTCGGTGGGGCCCGAGTTCACGGTTCTGCTCTGGGTCTTTCACCATCGCGACGAGGGCCAGGGCACCTTGATGCTCGAGGCCAACAGTGACCTGTGCTCCCAGGGGTACGGCCTGGAGCTGGAGGCCAACGGCAGCCTCAACATCCGCGGCGCGGGGTGTCCGGCCGAGACCTTGCGAGCCGGTGTGACGCTCGGCGCCGAATGCTGGCACATGGTCGGGCTTGTCGTGCGGAACAGCAACCTGTATCTATATATCGACGGGGTTCAGGCCGGCTATCCTATTCCGGCCGTGCCGGTGTCCAACTTTCAACTGACCCTGGGCGCCGTGCACCCGGCCGGCGCGCTGCTCCAGGCCGGCCCCTTCAAGGGGCAGATCGACGACGTGCGGGTCTATGACAGCGCCCTGCCCCCTGATGCGATTCGCGCCCTCTTTGGCGCTTATGACTGCATACCAGCCCCTGCCCCGTAAAGCCGGCGCGGCCCGGGTGCGCCCGTCGTTTCATCTCCCCAGTTCGCCCAATCGCTGCCGGGCCAGCTCATTTCCCGGCCGGTCGGCCAGCACGGTCTGGTAGCAGAAAGCGGCCTCGTCGTAGCGTCCTTCTCTCAGGTACACGGCTCCCAGGTTGCTGTAGACCTCGTAGTAACGTCCCTGGCTCTCCTGCATGGCGTCCAAGTAGAATGCCTCCGCGGCGCCCCGCTGGTCCAGGTAGTAGTACAAGATGCCCCGGTTGAGCGCTTCTTGAGGGAAGGACTGCGGCTGCCAGAAACCTGCCAGCCAGGGGCCCAGTCCCCGGGAGCGGGGGGCGCGGAGGACGGCCTGCCGCATCTCGTCCGGCACGGGGATCGGCCGGCCGGCCGGCGTGGCCTCCGGAAATGGCTGGGCCGGTATGTCCGGGTTCGTTCCGTTGCGCAGGTAGATGGCCGCCTGGGCGTCGGCATAGACCAGCCGCCACTGCGGTGCCGTTTTGAGCTGCTGCAGCCAGGAGTTGGCTACCAGGTAGGGAAAGATGACCACGTCGGCCTGGTGGCGGTCGAGCAGCGCGAGCAGCTCCTGGTTCTCGCCCGCGGCCAGGTATTCCTCGTAGAACGATTCGCCCATCACCTCCAGCCGGCCGTCGATAAAGACCGGGGCGGGGGTCTGCCACATCAGATAGCCGCCATAGTTCAAGTGATTCAGAATGCGGCCCTGGACGGCACGCTCCTGCAGGAAGCGGACCGCCCCGACCGGCATGGATGCGCTGCTCAAGCGGTACCCAAAGCGCTCGGTCCGCCGGTCGGCGATATAGTAGGCGTTGGTCACGACGCGCAGGGCGATGGCGGCCGTGGCCAGGAGCAGCAGCACAACACCCACCAGCGGCCAGGGGACGGCGGCCAGCCCCTGGCGGATACGCCCGCGCGGCGGCCGCGGCCGGCGGCGGGACCTGCCCACCGCCGCACCGGCCGGGACGGCGGCCAGGCACGTTGCCAGGATCGGCAGCGCCACAAGGACCAGGAGCGGCACATTGCGGATCGCCTGGGCGGAAAGGGCCAGAAAGACCAACCCCACCAGGTAGTCGTGTGGGCGGTGGCTCCGCCACGTCAGCAGAACCCCGACGACAAGGGCCAGGACCAGCAGGTAGTAGGCCCACAACGTCACGCGAGGGTAGAATGGCTGGGCCGTCGACAGGTTCAATCGCCAGGGCGAGGTGAACTCACCGATTGTCTGGCCAAAGACGTTCCCCTGGCTCAGCCGGGTCAGCAGCGTCAGGGGGAAAAGGACGCCGCGGTGCAGGTAGGGGTTGAGAAAAGCAGCCAGGAAACTAACCCCGCCCCAGAGGGCCAGGGGCAGGTCCGGGCGGCGCCGTTCAATCCATCCGCCAAGAAAGTAGCAGCCCACGACGACCAACCCCAGGACAAAGAGCCCCTGCATGTTGACCCAGACCGCCGTGATGAGCGGCAGCGCCCAGAGAGGGCTGCGCTGCCCGGCCGCGCGGCGCTCCAGCAGCAGCAGCGTCAGCCCAAGCAGGAGCCAGCTGACCACCTCCGGCCGGATCATGAAGCGCAGCTCGGCCGCCAGGACGCCCACGAGAAGGAGCACGGCCAGGGCCGGCGGGGAACGGAAACGCCGCCAGGCGGCCACGCCGGCCAGCGCCAGGGCGCCCAGGATGCCGGCCGTGTGGGCCAGGACCAGGGCCAGGGGACCGCCGGCCTGGTACAGGCCAAACAGAGCGACCTGGTAGAGCCAGTGGAGGTCGACGTAGGCGTGGTCGTTGACGGTGTACGTAAAGAGGTCGTTCTGCGGCCATTGGCGGTGCTCGACGATCCATTGGCCGGCCCGCAGGTGAAAGCCCAGATCCACCTCCGAAACCTCCCGCCACGCCAGCAGCAGGGCCAGTACGGCGGCTGCCGCCACGCCGGCCCAGCCAAGGACAGCGACCGCGCGGGCCCAGCGGCCGGGGGAGGCCGCCTGCGCCCGTGGCTCCGGCCCCACCTTGGGCCGTGGCGCGGCACTATGCCGGCCGCTCGACCCCGTGGAGCCCGTTAGCGCCTGTCGTTTCATCTTCTTGCCTCGATCGCGTTCCAGCGGGCCTTCCGGCCCCTCTCCGGCGCTGGCCATGCCGCCGCGGACCCTGGCGCGGCGGCGCGGCGGCAGCATTCCCGCAGCCCCTGGTCGATCCGGCCAGCGGCCTCTATTGTATCCCATTCACGGCCGGCCGGCAAGTAGTCTGCCAGTCTGCCGCGGTCAAGAGGAGCGGCCCGGACAACCTGCCCGGGCCGCTCCCCAGAACCCAGTCTGGCGATCGCCGCGCCGAGGGCTACGGACGCTCCAGGAGCGGCAGATAGACCCGGTAGAGCTGCCCGCTCACGGCGATGCTGACGGCAGCCGTGTCCGTGCCGCCCTGTCCATCCGAGACCGTGTAGGTAAACCCGTCCGCGCCGATATAGCCCGGCGCCGGGGTGTAGACGACCACGGTGCCGCTGACGACGGCCGTGCCGTGCGCCGGCACCGTCGCCGAGAGGATGCTCAGCGGATCACCGTCGGCGTCCGTATCGTTGGCCAGCACGGCAATCCCGACCGGCGTGTTGACCAGGGTCACGGCGCTGTCGTCCACCGCTACCGGCGGCTGGTTCGTCTCCCGCACGGTCACGACGACGGACGCCGTGTCCGTACCGCCACGGCCGTCCGAGATGGTGTAATCGAACCCGTCGGCACCGATATAGTCCGTGGTCGGGGTGTAGACAATCACCGTGCCGCTGACGACGGCCGTGCCGTGCGCCGGCACCGTCGCCGAGACGATGTTCAGCGGGTCGTCGTCCGGGTCCGTGTCGTTGGCCAGGGCCGCGATGCTCACCGACTGGTTCACCGTCGTCCCGGCCGCGTCGTCCACGGCGTCAGGAGGGTTGTTCGTATCGATCACCGTGACCGCCACATGGGCCGTGTCGGTGCCCCCAAAGCCGTCCGAGATTGTGTAATCGAACCCATCCGTCCCCGAATAGCCGGCGGTGGGCGTATACACCACCACCGTCCCGCTGATGGCCGCCATGCCATGCGCCGGCGCCGTCACGTCCACAATGCTCAACGGGTCGTCGTCCGGGTCCGTGTCGTTGGCGAGCACGGGAACGACCACGGCGGCCCCCACCGTCGTCGTGACGCTGTCGTCGACCGCTACCGGCGGCTGGTTCACCGTCCGCACCGTGATATAGACGGTGGCCGTATCTGTCCCGCCCTGGCCGTCCGCGGCGGCATAGTCGAACTGGTCCGCGCCGACGTAGCCCGCCGCGGGGGTGTAGACCACGGCCGTGCCGCTGATCGCCGCGCTGCCATGCGCCGGCGTCGTCACGTCCACAATGCTCAGCGGGTCGGCGTCGGGGTCCGTATCGTTCGCCAGCACGTCGACGACCACCGGCGTGTCGATCGTCGTCCCGGCCGTGTCGGAGATGGCGACCGGCGGGTCGTTGACCGTGGCGATGTTGATCGTCACGATTGTCAGTTCCGAGTTGACGTAGCCGTCGGTGGCCCAATAGGTAAAGTAGTCCACCCCGTTATAGTTGAGCGGCGGTGTGTAGACAAAGCTGCCGTCGGGCGCGAGGGCCAGCGAGCCGTAGTTGGGCTGGCCGTTCTGGATCGCGGTGAGCGGGTCGCCGTCAAAGTCATTGTCGTTGGCCAGGACGCCGGGAGCGGCGATCTGCAAGGGTATGTCCTCGTCCGTATCGTAGCTGTCGGCGAGCGCCAGCGGAGCGTCGTTGACCGGGGTAATGACGAGCGTCACCGCGACCACGCTAGACTGGGCGTATCCGTCGCTGGCATGGTAGGTAAACTGGTCGGTACCGTTCCAGTTGAGGGAGGGCGTATAGACCAGGGAGCCGTCGGGCAGCAGCACGACATTGCCGTAGCTCGGGTCGATGTCGAGCACGGCCGTGAGACGGCCGCCGTCGGGGTCGCTGTCGTTGGCCAGGAGGCCCGGGGCGGCCACCGTCAAGACCTGGTCTTCGGGGCCGGTGTAGCTGTCGGCCGCCGCGGTGGGGGCCTGGTTGGCGATGGTGCGGAAGCGCCCCTCGGGCCAGCCGTTCCAGGGAGTGGTCACCCAGCGGCTTGCCGGCGTCCCCAGCACACCCGGCCGGTAGACCAGGCGCGCGCGCCAGTGGTAGAGCGTCTGCGGCGCCAGCCCGCCGGCGAGCTCGGCCATAACCACGCCGCCGGTCCCCGTGTCGGTCCAGTCGGCGCCGACGCCGTGGACGGTGTTTGGCCCACCGAACGGCTCGCCCAGCGGGGCGGCCTGCCATTCCACTTTGACGTCCGCGCGGCCCAGCGGGGTGCGTCCGTGCAAGGACAGCTGCGCCGACTGGCCGGCGCCGGACAGCCCCAGGCGGGCGACCGGCGCGCTGCCGTCGGCGCGCAGCTGCCGGGGACGCAGGTCCAGCCCCTCGGCGTTGTTGCCGTAAAAAGCATAGGCGCGGCCGCGGTTCGCACCATAGTTGCGTGCGGTGACGAGGAGTTCGGCGTAGCCGTCGCCGTTGGTGTCGCCGGCCGTGCCGGCCGCGCTGCCAAAGCGCCCGCTGGAGGAATCGCCGTTCCAGGTGGGGCCGGGCAGGCCAGGGTTCCCGCCGTACCAGAAATAGACCCGGCCGTTGTCGGTGAGTCCCGGGCTGTCATAGAGATAGGCGCCGATGGCAGCATCGGCGTAGCCGTCGCCGTTCACGTCGCCAGCCGTGCCCACGGCGCTGCCCATCTGGGCGTTGGCCTGGTTGCTCTCCATCGTCCAAACGGGGTTGGCGGAGGGGCCGCTCGCGGTGCCCTGGTAGACAAAGACCCGCCCCTCGTCAGTCTGGCCGTTGTCATAGGTCCGCGCGCTGACAATGATCTCGGCGTAGCCGTCGCCGTCCAGGTCGCCGGCGGTGTTGGCAGAGGCGCCGTACAGGCACCCGGCCTGCGCCGGCGAGGAGGTGGCCGTCCAGCCGGGGGTAACGGAGAGACCGGTGGGCGTGCCGTAGTAGACCCAGGCCCGGCCGCCGCCGGTGGCGTTGTCGTAGAAGGGAGCGCCGACGATCACGTCCGAGTAGCCGTCGCCGTTGACGTCGCCGGCCGTGGCGACCGCATTGCCGAACCAGGCCCCGGCCTGGGCAGTGGGGGGGATGAGCACCAGGTTGGGGGAACCGGGCAAGCCGGCCGACCCGCCGTAGTAGGCAAAGACGCGCCCGCCCTCCGTGGCGTTGTTATAGGTGCGCGCGCCGACAATCACGTCGCCGTACCCATCGCCGTTGATGTCGCCGGCCCCGGCCACCGCGGCGCCGTAGCTGGCGCCGGCCTGGCCGCCCCCGGTCTCCCAGGCCGGGGTAGTCGACAGCCCGCTCGCGCTGCCGTAAAAGAGATAGGCCTTGCCGCCGGTGACGGCATTGTCATAGAGGTACGCGCCGACGATCACATCGTCATAGCCGTCGCCGTTGACGTCGCCGGCCGTGCTCACCGCGATGCCGAAAGCGGCCCCGCCCTGGCCTCCCCAGACATCCCAGCTCGGCGCAGCAGCCAGCCCATCCGCCGAGCCCAGGTAGAGGTAGGCCGCGCCTATGTCGGTAAAGGGGGAAAAATCAAAGTTCGGCGCGCCGACGACCACGTCGGCGTAGCCGTCGCCGTTCACGTCGCCGGCCGTGCTGGCCGTCAGGCCGAAGAGGGCCCCGTCCTGCGGGCCGTCCTCGGTCCAGCCGGCCGCCGCCGCGATGCCGTCCCCGCCGCCATAGTAGGCGAATGCCTTTCCTTCCGAGGGCTGGCCGTTGCTATAGTTCGGCATCCCCACCAGGATGTCGGCGTAGCCGTCGCCGTCCACATCGCCGGCCGTGTCCACGGCGGCGCCATAATTCCCGTTGAACTGGTCGCCCGTCGCGGACCAGGCCGCCGTCGCGCCCAGCCCGGCGGCCGCGCCGTAGTAGACCGCGGCCTGCCCGTAGCTGGCTCCGGAAAGATAGCTGCCGACGAGGGCGTCGGCGTAGCCGTCGCCGTTGACGTCGCCGGCCGGCCCGACCGCCGCGCCGTAGCCGCCGCCGCCCGATATGCTCCAGCTGGGGCTGGCCGCCGGTCCGGACGCCGAGCCGTAGTAGGCCAGGGCCCACCCGGTGCTGGCTTCGTAGAGGGGCGCGCCGGCGAGGACGTCGCTGTAGCCGTCGCCGTTCACGTCGCCGGCGGTGGCGACCGAGGTTCCCAAGTACGCCCCCGCCCGGCCGGCCAAGGCGCTCCAGCCCGGCGAGGACTGCAGCCCGCCGTTCGTGCCGTAGTAGACAAAGACCCCGCCGCCGTTCGTGCTTTCTTCGCAGCGGGGCGCCCCGACAATCACGTCGGCGTAGCCGTCGCCGTTGACGTCGCCGGCCGTGCTCACGCTGGTGCCGAACTCGGCCGGCGTGGCGCCGACGCTCCGGGAATCGCTCCAGGCCGGGTCGGTCGCCAGCCCGTCCGCCGAGCCGTGGTAGACAAAGGCGTAGCCGTTGTCGTAGCGGGGCGCGCCGACAATCACGTCGCTGTAGCCGTCGCCGTTGACGTCGCCGGCCGTGCCCACGCTGGCGCCGAAGCGGGCCATGGAGACGCTGCCGACCACCCAGTCGGGGTCGGTCCCCGGGCCGGCCGGCGAGCCGTAGTAGACAAAGGCCCGCCCGCCAGAGTTGACGAGGTCGTATTCGGGCGCGCCGACGATGAGATCACTATAGCCGTCGCCGTTGACGTCGCCGGCCGTCGCCACGCTGTAGCCGTACCAGCTCTGCACGCCGACGCCGCCGGTCCAGGCCGGGGTCGTGCTCAGGCCGGAGACCGAGCCGAGGTAGAGATAGGCCGCCCCCGTGCCCGCCTGTTGGGAGTAGGCACCCACGATGACGTCCGAGTAGCCGTCGCCGTTGACGTCGCCGGCCGTCGCCACCGCGGCGCCCAGGTTGGCGTTGTCCAGGTCGCTCTCGACCGTCCAGTTGGGGGTGGGGGAAAGCCCGTCGGGGGCGCTTGCCAGGCGGGCGCGGAGGTCCTGTTGAATCGCGGCGAGCCAGGCGGCGTTCGGTTCCTCCGTGGGCCCCGGCGCCGCCTGGGCGTACGGGCCGGCCAGGGTGAGGCTCAAAACCAGTAAGAGCGAGAAGCTGAACAGGCGCAGGATCAAGCGGGACATTGTTTCCTCCTTGGATGATGTGGCACTTGGCGGATCTGTGGACTTGCTACCTTGCGATCGGCCCGGGAGCGCTGGCCCCGGTTCATGAAAACAGCCCGCTTCCGGGAACGACCTCGACGCGAACCACCGCGTTCGTGTCGTCGAGCAGCGTCGCCTCGAAGCGGCCGGATTGGCCGGGGGGGAGGGTGTCGACCATCTCGCCGCCGTCGTCCTCCACGTCGGCCGGGTCCACGGCATAGACCCGTCCGTCGGCGGCGTAGCCGATCGCCGTCACCAGCGGCGAACGGCATTCGCCGGCGCCGCGGTTCGTCACCGTCCCGGTCACCGTGAGCCCGATATCGTCGCGTTCCAGGCGCACATCCGCGACGTCCAGCGGCGGCTGGATGGGAGCCACGGCGACCTTGACGACGGTCAACCGATAGCCGACCACCAGGCCCTCCACCCAGCTTCCCTCCATCGTGTGCTGAAAGCCGTTGCTGCCTCCCGGGGGGAGGGCGGCAAAGGGGGCGGCGTGCCGGCCGAAATCGCTCAGCGGATGGCCGGCCAGCAGGTCCCGACCGGCGGGATCGTAGAGGTGCACCTCCAGCAGTACCCGCACCCACCGGTCCATGTGGTTGACGACCAGGCCGGGGAGGATAATCGTCCCCGCCGTCGTCTGGACACGGGCGATCCCCGGCCGGATCTCCAGGGCATAGCCCGCGGTGTCCGCGGGCAGCACTCCGATTTCGCGATAGGAACCGTAGACTCGCTGCATAGAAACCTCCTGGCCGCTTTCTTCGTGCACGACGCGGCCCAGGATACCATGGCGGGGCAGTGGTTGCCTCTATCGAAAGATAGAGATTTGGACGCGCATGGCCAGGGGGCACGATCCCATCTCCTGCGGAGAGTGCTGGGAGAGGGGTGCTCCAGGATGGGGGCGGAAGACGATTGAGGCCAGATCCCCCCTCCCGGGAAAAGTGTTGGGAGAGGGGGCGGCAGGACGATGCCCGCTACAGCAGCCCGAGCTCGCGGCCCCGGGCCACGGCCTGGGTGCGTTTGGCGACGCCCAGCTTGCCGTAGAGGTTGTGGACGTGGGTCTTGACCGTGCCGACGGTGATCGTCAAGCGTTCGGCGATGGTCTGGTTGCTCAGGCCGATCGCCAGCAGCCGCAGCACTTCCAGTTCCTGCCGCGTGAGCGGCTCGACCGGGGCAGGAGCGGTGCGGGGGGGCGCGCCGTCTCCCAACCCGGCGGCCGCCTGGAGGATCGCCTCGTGCACGGCTACCCTGTGCAGAAAAGAGTGGCGGGTCGCTTCGTCGGCGATCCGCGCGGCCCGCTCCTGAAGCAGGCGGTGGGCCGTACGGAGGACCGGCGTGGCGCGCGGATCCTCCGCCGCCCACAAGACCCGGTAGCAGTCCAGGTAGACGGCCAGGACTTCGGTCACGGTCTCGGGCGCGTTCTCCTGGAAGTAGGCCAGGACCTCTTCCACCAATTTGCGGGCCTCTGCGCCCTGCTCCAGGGCCAGGACCACGCCGGCCAGTCCGGCCTGCGCCTCGACCGCCGCGTGGGGCAGGCCCAACTCGCGCCAGATGGCGAGGGCTTCGCCATAGGCCTGGGCGGCCTCTTCGAGCCGGTTCAACCCGGCCAACGTGCGCGCAAGAATGTTCCCCACGGCCGCCTGGAGATAGCGGGCGTCGACTTCCCGGGCGATCTCGAGCGCCTCTTGGGCATAGGCGCGCCCCGATTCGTCGTCGCCCATCAGGTGCGCCAGGTTGCCCAGATTGGCAAGCACGATGCCCTGGTCGTGCCGCCGGCCGGTCTGGTGGATGATTTGCGCCTGCGCATAGCAGGCATGGGCCTGTTCATAGTTGCCCAGGTCGATCCACAGGTTGCCGATGTTGCCCAGCAGCCGGGCCTCGGCATTGCGGTCGCCGACCTGGCGCATGATCGCCAGGGACTCTTCCCGGCAGGACTGGGCCTCGGCGTAGCGGCCCTGTTCGCGGCAACAGCTGCCGAGGTGGTCCAGCGTCACGGCCTCCCACCAGCGGTTGCCGATCTCCCGAAAGATGAGCCGCGCCTGGTGGAGCTGATTGCGGGCCTGTTCGAAGCGCCCCTGGCAGCCGGCGGCCACGCCGAGGGCCTGCAGCGCCGCGCCCTCGGCCCGGCGGTCGCCGGCCCCGCGGTACAGACGCAGGGCCTCTTCATAGTAGCCGGCAGCGGCGGCATAGTCTCCCTGGTTCAGCACCGTGTTGCCCAAATTGTGGAGGCTATCGGCAACCCGGCGGGGAAGGCCGGCCGACCGGGCCAGTTCGAGGGCCTGGGAGAGCCGAGCATGGGCCTCGTCGTAGCGATCCTGGAAGATGGCCACCATCCCCAGTCCGTTCAGACAGAAAGCGGCCTCGCCGGCGTCGTTTGGCGCCAGTGCCTCCAGGCTAGGCTGCAGGAGCAGCTGCGCCTGTTCTACCTGCCCGGCGCGGAAGAGAAAGTGGCCCTGGCGGGCGCGGAGCTGCCAGACGAGCGCGTCCGCCGCGGCCCGGTCCCGGCCCAACCCGCCGGCCGCCTGGGCCATCATCGCGGCCCCTTCGGTGAACCAGCTGCGGGTCTCATAGAATTGGAACAGTCCGCTCAACGCCGTGGCGATGAGTTCCCTCCGGCCGTGGTCGCCGGCCCATTTCCACGCGGCGCGGACATTGTCCATCTCGCTGCCGATCTCGCGCAGGACGGGGAGCTGTTCGGGGCCAAGGAGGCGCCGCTCGCGTTCCTCCACCAGGCCCAGGAAATAGGCACAGTGCCGGTCGCGGGCCCGGCCGGCCGCGGCCGGGTCCTGTCCCAGCTTCTCCTCGACGTAGCGGTGCAGCACCGGGTGAATGGTATAGCGGCTGGCCAGGGTATCCCAGTGGAGAAACGACTTGTCCACCAGCGCGGTGAGCAGCTCCCGTCCGGCGCCGGCAACGGCCTGGGCGGCCTCCCGCCGAAACCCACCGGCAAAGACGGCCAACGGCGGCAGCACCTGGCGCTCCCCCTCTTCCAACAGCGCCCAAGAGTGGTCAAAGACGGCGCGCAAGCTGCGCTGCCGGCCGGCCGTGTCCTGCCAGCCGGCGGCGAGAAAATCGGGGTCGCGCTCGATCTCGGCGGCCACCTCGTCGCAGCGCATGGCCCGCACCCAGGAGCCGGCCAGCTCCAGGGCCAGGGGCAGCCCGCCCACGAGCCAGCAGATGCGGCTCACGGCGGTGCCGTTCTCGTCGTCGAGCACGAAATCGGGGCAGACCCGTTGGGCACTCTGCACAAACAGCTGCGCGGCATCACTGCCGCCCAGGGCCTGGGCCGTTGTGCCGCCGGGCAGGCGCAGGCCTGTCACCCGGAATATCTGTTCCCCCTCGACGCCGAGCCGGCGGCGCGAGGTGGCGAGAACCCGCACACCGGGAGCCTGCTGCAGCAGCCCGGCCAGCCGGCCGGCGTGGGGGACAAGCCGTTCCAGGTTGTCCAGGAGCAGCAGGAGCTCCTGGGGCCGCAGAAAGTTGGCGAGAACGGTCCACAGGTCCGCCCCGCGCGAGGCCGGCACCTGCAGCGCTTCGGCCAACCCGGCCGCAAAGAGGTCGGCCGTGTGGGCCTCGGCCAAGGGAACCAGGTAGACACCGTTGGGAAAGTGGGGCAGGTTGTCCGCGGCGGCCTGCAGCGCCAGTCGAGACTTGCCCACCCCGCCGGGGCCGGTGAGGGTGACCAGGCGGTTCCGTCCGAGGAGCTGTCGCACCGTAGCGAGTTCGCCCCGGCGGCCCACAAAGGCCGTATGGGCCGGCGGCAGGTTATGATGTGGGCGGGGCGGGACCATCAGCGGCGGGGGGGCATTTCCAGGAGCGGTGGGCATACGGACCTCGGCAGGGGCTGCTCAACATCCCGTGGTCTTGCCATTCGTGGAACGAAAGGACGTGTATTCCAAGGCTGGCAGACGGCTGAGAAACAGCGTCTTTGCTTTCGAACCGTGCTTGGTGCCACATCCGCGCGCGCCGACTGGGGTCAGCCAAGCAGGGCTCCAGGGAACAGCTGCAAGAGATAGTACACCACCGGCACCACAAAGAGCAGGCTGTCGGCCCGGTCGAGCATACCGCCGTGGCCGGGGATGAGGGTGCCCGAGTCCTTGACCCCCACCTGGCGCTTCAGGAGCGACTCGGCCAGGTCCCCCACCTGCCCGACGACGCCGACCAGCGCGCCCAGGAGGGCGGCCGCGGGGTAGGACAGCGGCAGACCCAGGAGCGGCACCAGCCCCAGCGCCACGCCGATGCTGGTCAGAAAGCCGGCCGCGGCTCCCTCCCAGCTCTTTTTCGGGCTGACGGCGGGGCTCATCTTGTGCCGGCCCCAGCGCTGGCCCACAAAGTAGGCGGCCGTGTCGCAGAGCCACACCAGGAGAAAGGCCGTGAGGAGCCACCATGCCCCGCTGCCCAGGTCCGGCGCGCCCAACGCCTGCCAGAAGGGTGGGGCAAAGTGCGGCGTGTCGAGTTCGCGCAGGAGGATGAAATGGGACAGGGTCCACCCAACGTACACCGCGCCGGCCAGCGTCAGGGCCCAATCGGTGAGCGCCCCGCCGCGGTCCCGGCGGAAGAGTTGAGCGACCAGGGTGACGAGCACGGCCCCCATCAGCGCCGCGCCGATGCCGACGGAGGGTGCGATCGTGGCCGGGAGCTGGGTCAGCCCACTCCCCGGCAGCCGCAGCGTGCAGCCGCAGCCGCTCTCCCCAGTGGGGGCGGCAAAGGCGGCCACGACCAGGAAGGCGGCGCTCAGAAAGCCGGCCCAGCGGATCGGCCGATGGCCGGCCGCGGCAAAGAGCCGGTAGAGTTCTTCCAGCGCCAGCCCCACGGCCAGCGCTACCAACAGCGCCAGCCACGGCTCGCCCAAGGCGACGACAAGGAGGACGACAGGGATCAGAACCAATGCGCTCAGGATACGGAGATGGAGCATGGCGTCCTCCCCAGGAATCTGGATAGGCCCGCTGCCGGCAGAGTGGTGAACGGCACCTACTGCTCTACTACCGCCCCGAACTTGCGCACCCGCCGGCCGTATTCCACAATGGCCTTGTGGAGCTCTTCCTTGTCAAAGTCGGGCCAGAGGGCAGCGGTGGAGTAGAACTCGCTGTAGGCCGCCTGCCAGACGAGAAAGTTGCTGAGGCGCATCTCGCCGGCTGTACGGACGATGAGGTCGGGATCGGGGCAACCGGCAGTATAGAGAAAGGCCGCCACGACCTTTTCGTCCACCTGGTCGGCCGGCAGCCCGCGCGCGACGATCTTGCGCACGGCGTCCACGATCTCGGCCCGGCCCCCGTAGTTAAAGGCGACGTTGAGGATGAGGCGGCGGTTCTCCCGCGTCCGCTCAACGGACCGGGAGATCTTGGACTGGATTTCGGGGGACAGCTCTTCGAGGCGGCCGATGTGCCGGACCTGCACGCCGTTCCGGTGCAGGTTGTCCGTCTCCCGCTCGATGACCTCGCTCAGGATGCCGAGGAGCCCCTGCACCTCTTCCCGCGGCCGCGTCCAGTTCTCGGTGGAAAAGGCATAGATCGTCAGGATCTCGACCCCTTCCTCGACGCACGCCTCGACGATGCGGCGGATGTTTTCCGTGCCGGCCCGGTGGCCGGCGATCCGCGGCAGCCCGCGCCGGCGCGCCCAGCGACCGTTGCCGTCCATAATGATGGCAATGTGCCGCGGCCGGGGCGCCTCCTCTTCGGGTCGGCCTTTCCGCTGTTTCATGGCGGCCCTCTTAGACTTCCATGATCTCTTTCTCTTTGGCCTGCCCGACCTCGTCGGCCCGTTCGTAGTACTGCTCGGTCAGCTCCTGCAGCTTGTCCTTGCCCCGAAAGAGATCGTCCTCGGCGATCATCTTCTCCTTCTTGGCCTCTTCCATATCGGCGATCACGTCGCGGCGGACATTGCGCAGGGCCACCTTGCACTCTTCCACCCGGCCCCGCACCTTTTTCACGAGGTCGCGGCGGCGCTCCTCGGTCAGGTAGGGGATGGCCAGGCGGATCACGCGCCCGTCGCTCGTCGGCGTCAGGCCCAGGTCCGAGGTCTGGATAGCCCGCTCGATGTCTTTGAGCGAGCTCACGTCCCACGGCTGGATCACGAGCAGGCGAGGTTCCGGGGCGGTGATGCCGGCAATCTGGATGAGCGGCGTCGGCGTTTCGTAATAGTTCACCAGCAAGTGCTCGACCAGGGCCGGCGACGCCCGGCCGGTACGCAAGGTGACCAGCTCATCGCGAAGGGACTCGACGCTCTTTTTCATACGGGACTCGGCATCGGCCAGAAACTCATGGATCATGACAACCTCCTCGCTCGCTGGTTCGCGGACACGGTACCCCTCAAGGCTCCCGTTCTCCCCGATTGAGCTCTGCCTGGATCGATAGATTCGACAAGGGACGGTGGGTCTGGGGTGGGCCGAGCCGGGATCACCCGGCGCGGACCCTTTCCCATGGCGGCGGGTCCACCAGGTCGCGGCAGATCAGCGTGCCGACCTGCTCGCCCTGGATGATGCGCTCGAGCTCCCCGGGCGACTGCACGTTAAAGACAATGATCGGCATGTCGTTGTCCATGCAGAGGGTCAGGGCCGTCGCGTCCATAACCTGCAGCCGCCGGCTGATGGCCTCCATAAAGGTCAGGCGGTCGAATCTGCGCGCGTTGGGGTTGCGGCGGGGGTCGTCGTCATAGACACCGTCCACGCCGTTCTTGGCCATGAGGATCACGTCGGCCTCGACCTCCAGCGAGCGCAGCGCCGCGGCGGAATCGGTCGTGAAGAACGGGTTGCCGGTACCCGCGGCCAGGATGACCACCCGCCCCTTTTCCAGGTGTCGGATGGCCCGCCGGCGGATGTACGGCTCGGCGACCTGTTCCATGCGGATGGCCGTCTGGACGCGGGTAAAGATGCCGCGCTTTTCGAGCGCATCCTGCAGCGCCAGGGCATTGATGACGGTGGCCAACATGCCCATCGAGTCGGCCTGGGCGCGGTCGATGCCGTGAGCCGCCGCGTCCGCGCCGCGCCAGATGTTGCCGCCGCCGATGACGACGGCGACCTGCACAGCGTGCCGCACGACCGCTTCGATCTGCTCGGCGATGAAGCGGACAACCCCGGCATCGACCCCATAGCCGGCCTGGCCCATCAGGGCCTCGCCGCTCATCTTGACCAGGATGCGGCGATACTTGGCCGTGGGCATTTCGCTAGGCTCCCAGTTCGTAGCGTACGAACCGCCGGACGACGACATTCTCGCCCACCTGGGCGACATAGTCGGTGACCAGGTCCTTGACCTTGCGGTCCGGCGTGCGGATCGAAGGCTGCTCCAGGAGGCAGGCTTCTTCGTAGAACTTGGTCAGCTTGCCCTCGACGATGCGCTCGAGGACCTGCTGCGGCTTGTTGCCCTCGATCTGCGATCGATAGACGGCCCGCTCCTCTTCCAGGACGGCCGCGGGCACCTCTTCCTTGGTCAGGTAGCGGGGGTTGGTCGCCGCGACCTGCATGGCCAGCTCGTGCGCCAGGTGGACAAAGCCATCGGTCCGCGCGACAAAGTCGGTCTCGCAGTTGACCTCGATCAGGACCGCGATGCGGTTGCCCGGGTGGACGTACGCCTCGATCCGGCCGTCACGAGTTTCGCGGCCGGCCCGCTTGGCCGCTTCGGCCAGCCCTTTCTCCCGCAGCAGGCGGGCGGCGGCGTCCAGATCGCCGTTCGTCTCGGCCAGGGCCTTGCGGCAATCCAATACTCCAGCACCCGTGCGGGTGCGCAATTCTTTGACCTGTTCCACTGTAATTTCCAATGTCGCCTCCTATGATGACAGACCCCCAAGGACGGGGAGCTACGCTAGGCCGTGGGTTCTTCCTCTTCGTCCCATTCCTCGTCCTCGTCGAGGTCCTTCTTCCGCAGCCCCAACCGGTCGGCCCGTTCCAGGTCGGCCTCGGCCTGCAGCGACTCGCGGCGCTGCTGTCCTTCGATCACCGCGTCGGCGATCTTGCTGGTGAGCAGGCGGATCCCGCGGATGGCGTCGTCGTTGCCCGGGATAGGGTAGCGGATCGGGTCGGGGTCGCAGTTGGTGTCGACGATGGCCACCACCGGGATATCGAGCTTGTTGGCCTCGATGACGGCGATGTGCTCCCGATGGGGGTCGACGACAAAGAGCGCGCCCGGAAGCTCGGTCAGGTTGCGCATCCCGCCCAGGACGCGCTGGAGCCGTTCCAGGTCCTCTTCCAACAGCTTGGCTTCCTTTTTAGGCAGGCGGTTGAGGTCGCCGGACGCGGTGCGGGTGATCAGCTCCTCCATATAGTCCAGGCGGCTGCGGATGGTGACAAAGTTGGTCAGGGTGCCGCCGAGCCAGCGATAGTTGATATAGGGCTGGTTACAGCGGGCCGCTTCCTCGGCGATGGACGTCTGGGCCTGCTTCTTGGTGCCGACAAAGACGATCTTGCGGCCACTGGCCGCCAGGTTGACCACAAAGTCATAGGCCTGGCGCAAGCTGACCAACGTCTTTTGCAGGTCGATGATGTGGATGCCTTCCCGCTTGGCAAAGATATAGCGCTTCATTTTGGGGTTCCAGCGGCGTGTCTGGTGCCCAAAATGCAGGCCGGCCTCGAGCAGGGACTTCATGGTCGTCAGTTGTTCACGGTGCTGTTCCATACGAAAGCCTCCTCCGTTTTCGGCGGCCGCCCCTTTCTTCCCGTGGAGGACCCTGCCGACCGTCGGCAGGGCACGGCTCCAGCGGTCCAGAGGCGTGCATAATAGTACCGCGCTTCCGCGGCACGGAGATTATAGCATAACATGGGGATTTGTACAAATGGCCGCAAGACAATTCGCCCTTTTTCTGGTATAATATCCCGTGAGGGGGCAGGTACGCCGGCCGGCGTATGTGCCGGAGCTTTGCTGTCCCTCTTCCCTAAACGCCACTTTTGTTGTATAATGATGAGCGTACACCGAGGACAAACCCGCAAGGGGTCGTAAGGAGGTCACAATGAAGCGCAAGTCCGGGCGAGTGGTACTGCTCTTTGGGCTGTTGGTGGTTATCCTATTGGCCGTGGCGGCCTTTCTCTTGCTGAACCCGATGGGGGGAAAGAGCGGTGGCGGGCTCTTCAGCCCGCCCCAGGTAACGCCCACAGCCAGGGCCTTTGTCGTCGTGCAGCCCGTGAAGGACATCGAGGCCGGCTACTATATCACCAACACCGAGTTTTTCAAGACGGTGGAGACCACGCAAAGCGTGTATGCCACGGGCTATGTGCACAACCTCAGCGAGGTGCGGGAAAAGGTCGTGGTGGACACGCTGCTGCAGGACGAGCCGGTGCGCGTGGATCAGCTGCGCCAGCCCGGGCTGGCCGAGCGGATGCCCCCGGGCAAGCGGGCCTTTGCCCTGGAGGTGGACATCCTCTCCGGCATCGTGGGGCATCTCAAGCAGAACGACTATGTGGACGTGGTCCTCAGCGGGCGCGTCGAGGAGTACTATCCACAGACCTTTCCCTTGGCGATCGAATATGTCAGCCCGGATGGGCGGCCCGATCCTGTCGAGCTTCCGTCGCCCTGGACCGCCATCGAGCCGTTCCGCCTGCTGACCGTCAAGACGGCGGTCGAGGACATCCGTGTGCTGGAGGTCATCTCGCTCACCTCCAAGGCGGAAACCAAGAGCAATGCGACGCCGACCCCGGGGCCGGCCGGACTTCCGGCCGGGTGGATTCTGATTCTGGAGGTGACGCCGCAGCAGGCCGAGGTGCTGCGCTTCGCCATCGACGAGGGGTGGGTGTACCAGCTGATGCTGCGTCCCTATGGCGACCGGACCGTGGTCCGCGATCCGGCAGCCACCACGGGCGTCACGACCTGGATCCTACTCGACGCCAACGGCCAGTACCGCATGCCCATCCCACGGAACATCCCGTACCAGGTCACACCGGGCACCATCCCGACCGGTTATGTGCCATAGGTCCTTGCCGGCAAAGGGCGGGGCGCACCGCGGTGCGCCCCGCCCTTTTTGGGGGGCGGTCGAAACATTTGACAAATCGCCGGGCCAATGCTAGAATGAATCTAACGCGGGAGTAACTCAGTCGGTAGAGTTCCTGCTTCCCAAGCAGGCTGTCGCGGGTTCGAGTCCCGTCTCCCGCTCCAAGGTGAGGCCGGCCCTTTGGGGCCGGCCTTGTTGTATGCCCGATGTTGGGCAATCCGTGGCTTCCCCGACAGGCTGTCGCAGGTGCGCGGCCGACAGTTGCAGCATGCCGCACCATGTGGTATGATAGAGGCAATAAATCAAGGAGAGATTTACCGGAAATGGCCGAACATCTGAACCCAATTTCTATCGCCCAGCAGCTGCGCCAACAGGAGCTCTTCTACTTCACTCCCGCGCTTGTGGCCGACCTCTTTGGCCTGGACCGGCGGCGCGCCTACCGCCTGCTCGCCCGCCTCGAGACGGCCGGCCTGGTCGCCGAGGTCGAGAAAGGCAAGTTCCTGCTGCTGGGGCTGGAGCCCGAACGGGTCCTCGCCAACCCGCTCTTTATCGCCAGCCACGTGGCCACCGCGGCCTATGTCTCGTATTGGTCGGCCCTGCACTATTACGGCTTTACCGAGCAAGTGCCCTTGACCACCTTGGTCGCCACCACGCGCAAGCGGCCGGCCCTCGAGTTCCACGGCCTGCGCTTCCAGTTTGTCACCGTCAAAACGGCGAAATTCTTTGGCTACCGTCGCGAACTGGTGGGCGACCTGCCCGTGCTCATCGCCGACGAGGCCAAGGCCCTCGTGGATAGCCTGGACCAGCCGCGCTACGCCGGCGGGGTCGGTGAAGTGGCCCAGGCCCTACGCCGCGCCCTGGATACGGTGGACCTGCCCACATTGATCGAGTACGCCAACCGGATGGCGAACCGGGCCCTGGGCTCGCGCCTGGGCTACCTGCTCGCGACCCTGGGCCGGCCGGCGGAAGGGCTGCTCCGTTCGGCCAGCACCGTGCTCCTGGACCCGGCCCGCCCGGCGTCCGGCCGGCGCGATCCCGACTGGCACGTCATCACCAATCTGCCGGCCCGCGAAATCGTCGGCGAGGAGGTCGGCTAGTGCTCACCAAAGCCCAGATCCAACGCCTGGCCCAGCGCCACGGCGTTGGGATGCAGGTTCAGGAGCGGGACTATCTCCAGCACCTGCTCCTTTGGCGGCTCTATGCCCGCTCGCAGGAGCTCGTCTTCAAGGGCGGGACCGCCCTGCGCCTGGTCTACCGCGGCAACCGCTACTCCGAGGACCTGGATTTCAATGGCCCGGCCGACCGCGCCGCGCTACAGGCCCTCTGGCAGCAGGCCGTCGTCGATCTGGGCGACCTGGGCATTGCTGCCGAGATCCGGGAGCCTTGGGGCGGCGAGATGGGCTACAGCTTCGACGTGAGCTATCATGGCCCGCTGTACGATGGGCGCGACCGCAGCAAGGGCAAGGTGCGGGTGGACATCAGCCAGCGGGCCGAGGAAGTAGCGACCCTCCGCGAGCTGGTGGCCTCACCGTACGACGATGTCCGGCCCTTTGTGGTCACGGTGCTCACTTTGCCGCACCTCCTGGCCGAAAAGGTCCGCGCGCTGCTGGTGCGCAGCAAGCCGCGCGACCTGTACGATATCTGGCTGCTGCTGCGCCAGGACGTGCCGCTTGATCCCCAGTTAATCGCGCACAAGCTGCGCCTCTATGACCTGGTCTGGGAACCCGCTTCCTTGGAACAGGCTTTGGTGCGGGTCCAGGGCGACTGGGAGCGGGACCTGCGGCCGCTGCTGCCCCAGTTCGTGACCTATGCGGAGGTCCGTGCAGGGGTCACCCGGCTGGTCGAAATGCACCGGGAAGAACGGTAATGAACCCGGATCGCTTCGACCTCGCTTGATCGCACAAACTTTCCCCGCGGCCAGTTCGGGATGTTCCTGCTTCCCCATCAGGCTGTCGCGGGTTCGTGGCCTGGCTTCCGCGCCAATGCCAAGCTGATCATCTCACTTGACCGCCAGGACCATGGCGGCAATAATGGGATCAGATGGTCCGGTCCCCATCCAGCGAGTGTTTGACCGGGGGAGAAGCCATGTCTACGTCAGTTGTAGCGCACGACATTGAACGGCTGGAGCAGTTATACCGCGCCGGGTTTCATGATCCTTTTCTGGACAAGGCCTTGCACAAGATCATTGACCACCAGGTGACTCGCGACGAGGCCGACCTGCAGCGGGTGGATGAAGCGTTGGCCGAGTTCGAACAGCGCTATGGCCTGACTTCTGAGGAGTTTTGGTCGCGTTTCCAGGCCGGCCAGATGGCCGACACGGCCGATTTCATGGAGTGGAATGTCCTGTGCAAGATGCGCCAGCGGATCACCTCGCGCTTGCATATTCTGCGCCGCCGTTGAGCCTCCTGGACCTTGTGATCTTGCTGGAACGTGACCACGTCTGCGGCCAAAGCTTGGGAGATGTGGTATAATAGTGCTGAGGGCAAGCCTTTGGCCCCGTATCCGGCCTTCGTGGGTGGGGGTGCGGGTCCAGGAGAGGATGCGATGAGCAGTGTTCAGTCGCCGTCTACGACGATCTCGCAGCGGCTGCGGACGTTGGCCCAACTCTATCAACAGGGCCGGCCCAGCGAGCTGATGGAACGTACGCTGGACAAGATGCTGTCCTTCGAGGCCGACACGTGCCAGGCGCAATTGGCCGAGTTGGAGGCGGATCTGGCAGCCTTCGAGGAGCGCTACAATCTCTCCTCCGCCGAGTTCTACCGGCGGTTCCAGGCCGGTGAAATCGACGACCGCATGGACTATGTGGAGTGGGCTTCCCTCGTCCAGATGGCCGATAACCTGCGCGCACGGTTACGCTTGCTGACCGGAGAGGGGTAGCGTGACCACGATCGAGTACCTGGCCGCCATCAAAGAGCGGCTGCTGACCGACCCGCTGATCGCGCGCTTTCGCGTGCTTCGGGAACGCAGTACCCTGATCGACGGCTACCTGCGCGGCCATTTGACGCTGCGTGATGGCAGCCAGGTCGAGTTCTCGGAATATGTGCAGTTCGCTGCGAACGAACAGATCCAGGTGATTACCTACAGCTACCACTGGAGCGATGCGGGAGGGAACCTGATCCGCCGCTGGGACAACGCGCCGCATTTTCCCCACCTGTCGGGGTTTCCACACCACGTCCACGAGGGGCCGGCCGGCCCTGTGTCCCCGCATCGGCCGGTCGACCTCTTGATCATCCTCGACGAGATTGCCCGCACGGTGTGAGTTGGCAAATGAAGAGCACTGCGAGAGTATACGACTCGCAGTGCCCTTCGCTGGTACTCTGGATGGGCGCATCTCCCCCGCCCTCGAAGCGCCTTGTCAGCGATTCCGGACCTGCCCCACCATCTCCACGACGGTGTCGACGATCAAGCCCGATTGGTAGTCAAAGATGCCCCCCCGCTGGTTGGCGATGACCAGGGTGCTGTTCGCGGACAACTCCACCAGCTCCGCCTGGGTGTCCTGCCAAAGCTGGCGCAGGGCGGCGGCGACCTCATCCGGCAGCCCCGGCGCCAGGTAGATGTCGGGGTGCGAGCCCAGCACCACCAGGGGGATGTCGCCCAGCGACTCGACGGCCGCGGCCTGCTCCGAGCTGGCCTGGAAGTCTAGCCCTTCAGGGTTCGCAAAGGGATAGTCCCAGAACTGTGTCTCTGTTGCGATAGGCCGTGAGAGCATCGGGCTCACCTTCTGACTTCGGCGGCAGGGCGGCCAGCCAGCGGGGCCACACGTCCGCGGTCCACCCATCCACAAGCACGATGCCCGCCACTTCGGTGGGGTATTGCTCGGCGAAGAGGAGCACGTGCCAGGTACTGATGTCTGGTGCCACCAGGATATAGGGTCCGTCGATCTCGGCGTTTACCAGCAGCGCATGGAGATCGCGCGCCAGGTCCTGGGCGGCCCGCGGCTTGGGGGTTCTGTCGCTGTTGGCCACGTTGGCCCGGCTGTACGCGCAGACGCGGGTGGTCGCCGCGATTTTGGCAGGCACAGACCTCCAGGCAGTCCACGCGTCTTCGCCCCTCCCCGCCTGGTCGATGCTGGCCTCCAGGATCACGGTGGGGCTCCCTTCGCCGCCGCATCTGTAGACCAGTTTGTAGCCACCGACGTCGACCTGGTTGGGAGCGGGGGTTGGTGCCGAGGAGATGGGGGCCGCGGTAGGCGGAGGGGGTGTTGGCGTAGGTGGTACCGGTGTTGGCGCTGGCGGTCCGCACGCCGCTGTCGTCAGGGCAAGCAGGATTCCACACACGATCAGGTGCAAAACACGGGGTCTCATAGCCTTCCTCCTTCTCTTGATCTTGCTGGCCGGCAAGGCGCCGGCGCAGTCGCTCACTTCTCACTCCTCGACGATATGCCCAAACGACGCCTCTTTGCGGCTCACGGAAGCCTCCTGACATCCATGCGAGCGAGAGGGAATCTCACGGCTGCTGGGGGATTGGATTCGGAAACCTCGATACAAGTCCACTATACGCCACGGTGGGCCGAATGCCAAGGATTTTGGGCCGCGAAAAGGGCTGCATGATCGGTTTCTGCATCGGTTGGGGCTGCCAGGAGAGGGGTCGGTAACGTTCCTGCTTTCCACGCAGGCTGTCGCGGGTGCGCGCCCCCTATGGAAAAAACGCGGCCCGCTGTAGGCGCAAGACGGGCGCCCCCCACCGTGCCTGGGCCCCCGGGGACGCCCTTGGCGTCAGGAGCTTGTCTTCACACCGATGGCTGTCCAACAGGATCCTGACGGGTTCTGAACAACTCCTGAACACGACTGTGGTATCCTGTTGCCCATCAAGCTGTTCTGGAAGATTGACCAGGCGGCCGGCCCCCAAGGCCCCGCCCCATCGCCAAGAGGAGACCCGATGAAAAAGACAAGATACCTGCTCACTCTTGCGTTCCTCTTGCTGACGTTGGCTGCTGGCGCCTGTTCCGGCGCAATCGCTCCGGCGCAGAACGCGGAGGAGCCCTCCACAGCGGCACAAGCGGCCACGGAGGGATTCACCTTGAGTAGCCCCGCTGTGGCCGAGGGTGACGCCCTGCCGGCCGAGTACACCTGCGATGGTCCCCAGGCGACGCTAGCGCTCAACTGGAGCGGAGCGCCGGCCGGGACCCAGAGCTATGCCGTCATCATGCACCACGTCGCCGGCCCGGAGGACATCCACTGGTACTGGGTGCTGTACGACATCCCGGCCGGCGTGACCAGCCTGGCCAGGAACAGCACCGGGGTCGGGACGCTGGGGACCAACAGCGTGAACGACCAAATCGCTTACGCTGGGCCCTGCTCCCAAGGACCGGGAGAAAAGGCCTACACTTATACGGTCTATGCGCTCCTGGCCGAGCCCCAGCTCTCCGTGCCCGCTTCTCAGGTCACCCGGGCCGTGCTGCTGGACGCGATCCAGGACAGTACGCTGGCCAGCGCCGAGCTGCACGTGGTCTACACCCGGCCGGCCGCCGCGGTAGGCGATGCGCCGCCGGAGGCCGTCTCGCCGACAGGAGCACCCGGTCCAAATGCCGGCCAGTCCCCCGACGGGCGCACGCCCCCGGCAGAGGCGATCGCGGCATGCAGTGGCAAGGGCGAGCAGGCAGCCTGTGAGTTTACTTCCCCCCGGGGCACGGAGACGGGGGTCTGCGAAATGGTGCAGGAGCAGCTGGCCTGCTCGCCCCCACGCGGCCAGGCCGGCGGAACACAGCCGGGCAGCGGCGGCGGCCAGCCCAGTGGAAACGGGGCGACCGGCGACGCCGCCGGCTACAATATCGATCAGGCCATCTCGGACAAGGCCCAGGGGATGACCATCGCCTTTGACGCGCTGGCCTTTCTGACCGGCGACCTGGGCGCCGATTCCTTCTTTCCCCCGGCAAGGTGGCCGACTTCTGGGGCTTTCAATTCCTGCGCGACAACGATACGAGCGAGATGGGCCACGCTGGCGACTTTTTGACAGGCGCCGCCCTGAATGTGCTCAACGTCCTGAGCGCCGACCAGCGCGCGCAGCTGGTGGCCCTGGCCGAAAGCCAGGTGGACGCGATCAACCAGTACGGCTACGGGCGCTTTGTGCTGATGGACGCGTTCCAGCGCCTGCTCGAGGGCGACCTGCCGGCCGGGACGACCGGCCTGGATGAGGAGGCGGTTCAGGACTACTCGGCGGAACTGTATACACTGGACGGTGAGATCAGCTACGAGCGTGCCCAGGTGATGGGCAGCCTGCTCAACTCCCTGGACGCGGTCCAGAAGGCCTACCTGGATGCCATGATCGGCACAGGGATGCTGGAATGGCCCGACGTGCAGGAGCCGGCCGACCTGGCGAACCTGGATCGGACCGTCAAGGTGGCCGTAATGACCTACGCCGCTGACATGTTCAGCTGGTACGCCGGCTCGTTGGACGCGGACGTCTACTTTTGCCCGGAGCGCCACGGGACCTACTTTGGCTCCTTTTATCTGAAGGACATTCGGGCGATGAGCGACTCCAGCTACGCCATCCCCACCGACATGACCGGGAACCTGGGCGACGAGATGCTGGCCGCGCTGACCCCCGACCAGGCCCAGCTGATCACCGGCCTGGTGGATATCCAGCGGCCGGCCCTGCTGGGGATCGTGGACGTCCGCCGGCAGGTCTCGACCGAGCTGCGCAAATTCCTGGCCGGCGGGACCGCCGACAAGGACACCGTGCTGGCCCTGATGGAACAGTACGGCGAGCTGGACGGCGAGATCATCTACAACCTGGCGGTGAACTTTACCCAGGTCAACCAGACGCTGACGGACGACCAGAAGGCGCAGCTGACGGCGCTCCGGGAGGAACTGCTGGGGGACCTGGCGCACCCCACGGGCGCGTACCTGTACTCGGAGCCGATCCCGATGCCGGACATTCCCAGCAGCGATTTCCTGTTCGCGCCGTAACTACTCAGGGGCAGAAAAGATTGAACCGCAGAGGTCGCAGAGAATGCCGAGATGCCTGTTTTCTGCCGTCCAGATCGCTGGCTACCTTTTCTCTCTGCGTCCTCTGCGTTCTCTGCGGTTAAAAAGGACCTTGCCTGAGTAGTTGCTTCGCGCCTTGATACTGCGAGGCCACGAGAGGAGCCTCTATGTCCACCTTCTTCTTCACCGACATCGAGAACTCGACCGGGTTGTGGGAAAAACACCCGGAGGCCATGGGCCGGGTCCTGGCCCGCCACGACACCATCCTACGGCAGCAGATCGAGCGCCACGGGGGGCAGGTTTTCAAGCACGCCGGCGATGGTATGCTGGCCACTTTTGCGCCGGGCGAACCGCTCCAGTGTGCGCTCGAGATCCAGCGGTGCCTGGGCCAGGAGAAGTGGGGACCGGTCGGCGAGCTGTGGGTCCGCATCGCGGTGCACGCCGGGCCGGCCGAAAAACGCGGCGAGGACTATTTCGGGCCGGCCGTGAACCACACGGCCCGCGTCCTCTCCCTGGGATGGGGTGGGCAGGTCCTGCTGACGCCCGAGGTCGTGGCCCTCTACTCGCTGCCGCGCGGCGCCACCTTGCAGCACCTCGGCCGGCACCTGTTCGACCACCTGCCAGAGGCGCGGGAGGTCTATGGCCTGTGGCACCCCGACCTGGCCCGGCTGGAGCTGCCGGCCGCGGGCCCGCGGTCCTTTACACCGCGCGGCTCTGGCGATATAATGGGGGCAGATGCGAACCAGTACCTCCCAGCCCGGGCGGAAGGACGCCCGCAGGGAAATCACGTGACCCAAACCATCCTGGTTGTGGACGACAAAGCCAGCGTGCGCACGCTGGTACGGGAATACTTGACCGAGGCGGGCTTCAACGTGCTCACCGCCAGCAACGGGCGGGAGGCGCTGCTGCGCGCTCGCCAGGAGCGCCCTGACCTGATCCTGCTCGATATCATGATGCCCGAGATGGATGGCTACGAGTTTCTCCGCACCTACCGCCGGGACCGGCAGACGCCCGTCATCCTCCTCACCGCCCGCCTGGAAGAGACGGACAAGGTGCTGGGGCTCGAGCTGGGTGCGGACGATTACGTGACCAAGCCTTTCGGGATGCGCGAGCTCGTCGCCCGCATCCGGGCCGTCCTGCGCCGGCTCGGCCAGGAGCTTCCCCCGGCCGAGGTGCTGCGGGCTGCCGATATCGTGCTGGACCGGGGCAGCCGCGCCGTCGAGGCGGCCGGCCGGCCAGTCCAACTGACTCCCTCCGAGTTCGAGCTCCTGGCTGCCCTGATGGCCGCCCCGGGCCGGGTCTTTTCCCGGCAGGACCTGCTGTCGACCTTGCGCGGCGGGGCCCTGGAGAGCGTGGAGCGCACGATCGACGTCCATGTCCGCAACCTGCGGGCCAAGATCGAGCCGGACCCGGCTCACCCGCGCTACGTCGAGACGGTGTTTGGGGTAGGTTACCGCTTCCGTAGTTAGTGATCTTGGCACATCTAGAGCAACTCGGTGCATACGATTTCTTCGTGGGGCCGTGACTTGATATGCGAGGGCCCATAGGATCTTTCTGGGAGATGTCGATTGCGCTCACTTGCCCTCAAGCTCACTCTGGCCTTTCTCCTGGTCGGCCTGGTCGTCATTGTCCTGGTCGGCGTGCTGATCTGGCGGTCCTCCTCGACAGCCTTTGACCGCTACCTCTGGGAGCAGTCACGGGAGGCTTTTGCCGCCAACGCCACGGCGTACTACCAGACCCACGGCTCGTGGGCCGGTGCGCGGGAATACTTTCGGCGATCGGACGCGGAGCGCCGGCAGCAGGACGGTGGGGATCCCGCGGCTCCGGCCCCGGTGCCGCCCTTTGCGCTCGTGGACCCCGCGGGCATCGTCCTCGTCCCGTCGCCGCCCCTGAACCCGGGCGATCGCGCGACCCGCGTTCAGATGGACCAGGGCATCCCCATCGAGGTGGACGGCCGCGTGGTTGGAGTGGTCGTCGCCACTGGCCAGCCCCCGGACCGCGACGCCCGCCAGCTGCGCTACCAGGCCAGCGTCAACCAGGCGATGTTGCTCGCCGCGCTCGGCGGCGTCGCGGTGGCCCTTGTCCTGGCGGCGCTTCTGGCGCGCACGCTCACGCGCCCTCTGCGCGAGCTGACGGCGGCAACCCGCTCACTGGCTCGGGGGAGGTTGGAGCAACAGGTCCCTGTCCGCTCGCGGGACGAGCTGGGGATGCTAGCCGCCTCCTTCAACCAGATGAGCGCCGACCTGGCCCACTCCAACGAGCTGCGCCGCCAGATGACTGCCGACATCGCACACGACCTGCGCACGCCGCTCACGGTGCTCGCCGGCTACCTCGAGTCGCTGCGCGACGGCGTCCTGCCGCCGACCGCGGCACGGTTCGAGACGATGTACAACGAGGCGCTGCAGCTGCAGCGCCTGGTAGAGGACCTGCGGACCCTGTCGTTGGCCGACGCGGGCGAGCTCTCGCTGAACCTCCAGTCGGTGCCGCCGCGGGAGCTGATCGCGCGAACGGTGGAGGCCTTTGAGCACCGGGCCGCGACTAGGGGGGTCGCCTTGCAGCTGCAGGTAGAGCCGGCGCTGCCGGCCGTCCAGGTGGACGTGGAGCGCATGGCCCAGGTGTTGGGCAACCTGGTCAGCAATGCGCTGCGCCACACGCCCGGGGGAGGGACGATCACGCTGTCTGCGCGGCGCCAGGCCGGCAGCGTGCTGCTGGCGGTGCAGGACACGGGCGAGGGGATCTCCCCCGAGGTGCTGCCGCACATCTTTGACCGCTTCTACCGCGGCGAGTCCTCCCGTCAGGCACAGCAGGGGGAATCGGGCCTCGGGCTGCCGATTGTCAAGTCGATCGTCGAACTGCACGGGGGCACCGTCACGGCAGAGAGCGTGTCGGGGCAGGGGGCCACCTTCACGGTCGAGCTGCCGGTCCAGGTGAAGGACGCCAGGTAGCATACCGTGTCCCGGCGGAGGAAGTGATCTGGCAAGCCCCGGTGCCCGCAGTTGAGCATGAGCTGATCGACGCCCGGGACATCGCCGACCTGCAGCGCAAGATCCTGGCCGCGGGCCTGTCGAACTCGCAGCTGGTCTCCACCACCTGGGCTATGGACCGGCACCCGCGTCGACCTCGCCTGATCGTACAAGCTTCCCATGCAGCCAGTTTGGGATGTTCCTGCTTCCCACGCTGGCTGTCGCGGGTTCGAGTCCCGTCTCCCGCTTTGAAGAAACGGCCATCCAATGAGGATTGGCCGTTTCGCTTGTCTGTTGTCGGTACACTCCTCCCCGCTTCCCCGGCAGGTTGTCGCGGGCTCGCGGTCTGGCACCCGCGTCAGGAGGATGCCCGAGAGCGGCTACGGCTGCACCAGGCCGGCCAGCGCCTCGATCTCCTTCCGCGTGGACACCATCACCCCTTCCCGTTGCGCATACTCCCGTGCCTCGGGCGTGAACCCGGCCCGCGAGATGAACCAGGCCCGCGCGGCGAGGGACCGGGTTACCCGGACCAGCTTCTGCACCTCCTGCAGGCCGGCCAGCCGGCCGCGCCACTTGATCTCTACTGCCCAGCACTCGCCATTCTCCGCCAGGGCATCTACCTCGACCTGGCCGTCCGCGGAGCGGTAGGGCGCTACCCGGTCGAAAGTGGGCAGACACACCGGGCCGGCGGTTCCCAGCAGAGCCCCGTCCACCTCCTGGCCGGCGAACTGCCCCAGCAGTTCGCGCACCTGGCTCTCCTTCGCCAGCCCCAACTCCTCGGTAGCACGCTGATACTTTTCCATCAGCTCGGCCACCAGCTGATCCAAGACTTTCTGCCGCGGCATCCCGGTCAGCTCCAGCCCCGAGTAGTAGTAGGCCACCCACAGCTGCAGGACCACGTCGCGGAAGCCGTATGTTTTGTCCTCGTGCTGCTCCACCAGGTCTACATCGATCAGCCAGTTCAGCACCTGGCGGATCGCCCCGGTGGGCCGCTTCAGCCGGCGGGACAGCTGGGTCAGGCTCAGGCCGGCGCTCTCGCGGGCCAACACCTGCAGGACCGCCTGGGGCATCGTCTCCCCGCGAGCGCGCGAAAGCGAATCCTCCAGGAGGTAGCGGCAGAGGTTGTAGATGCGGCCGGCCGTGCCCAGCGTCTCCAGGACAAAGGCCTCCTGCACCGTCTGGGGATTCACCGGCCGGTGCAGCAGGGTGGCCATCTCCAGCACGCGCATGGTGGTGGCATAGATGTAAAAGGGGTGGCCGCGGGTGACCTGGTAGACGGCCGCCAGCACGTCCGGCGGCACGTCGCCGGGCAGGGTTTCCAGGCGCTTGCGCGCCAGCTCGGCGCTGTCCTCGCGGCCGAACGGGCCCACCGTTTCCAGCTGAAAGTGGACAAAGAGGGGCGAGTCGGCGGAGAGAAAGATGCGCTCCATCAGGCTGATCACGGAGCCAGCCACCACGTAGCAGATGCGCGACTGGGCCTGCAGCACGGCGCGAAAGAGGGCGATGACGTCGTGGACCTGGGGGTAGTTGTTCAGGGCCAGGAGAGCCGGGAACTCGTCGAGGAGGAGCATCACGCGCCGGCCGGTAGCCTGAGCCCAGACCTCAGGCAGGTTCAGGGCCAGCTCCAGCAGCAGGTGCTGGTCGGGCCGCTCCTTCTGCAGTTCCTGCTGCAAGGTGAGCAGATGGTCGGTGAGGGCCTTGGCGCCGTAGCGCCCCGCCGCGGCCAGCTGGTAGCCCGGGTCGAAGTAGGGCTCGATGCGCGCTTCCGTGTCGCCGCCCAGCCAGTAGAGCAGGCTGCCGGCGTACTGCACTGAAAAAGCCTCGGGGGTAAAGGCCAGGCGGGGCAGGTCGATGTAGGCGGCGGCTACCGGGCCTTCCTGCTCCTGGGCCAGGTGCCGGCGGAGGAACTCTTTGAGGATGACTGTCTTGCCCACGCGGCGGAAACCGCTGAGGACGATGTGTTTGCGCACGCCCTGGGCCAGCAGCTCGCGGCTCATGCCGAGCAGGGCCAGGGGCTGCTCGCGGTTGGTGAAGAAACGCTGCTCTTCCTCGGGGTAGATATAGTCCAGCACGGCCGGCCTCCTAGTCATTCAGCATACTAGTCATATGACTAGTATACCAGAAATGCCGTAGGATTGCAACCGGCCGCCGCTTCACCCTGAGCAGCGTGCGCCAGCTGCTGTGGAAGCTGCGCCACGAGTTGGGCGTTGACCGGCTCTACCCGCACCTGCTGCGCCACACGTTTGCCAACCTGTACCTTGGTTCCGATGGCGACCTGCGGTCGCTCCAGCTGATCCTGGGACATGCCGATGTCCAGACGACAGCGATGATCTATACCGACCCCAACATCCGGGATCTCCAAAGCAAGCATCACCGGCACTCGCCATGGAGCCAGATTGCGTGACATGCGGGCTCGCTACCGGCTGGCACAGGACAAGGCTGGGGACAATCGTCCCCAGCCTCTTTGCTGCCGACATCCTACTTCCCAAGCAGGCTGTCGCGGGTTCGAGTCCCGTCTCCCGCTCCAAAGAAACGGCCATCCGCTGAGGATTGGCCGTTTCGCTTGTCTGTTGGCGGTAAAGCTGCAGTTTCCCCGACAGGCTGTCGCGGGTCCGCGGCCTGGCTTCCGTGCCAATGCCAGGCTGACCGGTCGCCCATCTCACTTGACCGCCAGTACCATAACGGCTATAATGGGACCAGATAGATGGTCCGGTCCCCATCCAGCGAGTGTTCGGCCGGGGGAGAAACCATGTCTACGTCAGTTGTAGCGCACGACATCGAGCGGCTAGAACAGTTGTACCGGGCGGGGTTTCATGATCCCTTCCTGGACAAGGCCTTGCACAAGATCATTGACCACCAGGTGGCTCGCGACGAGGCCGACCTGCAGCGGGTGGAAGAAGCGTTGGCCGAATTCGAACAGCGCTATGGCTTGACCTCGGAAGCCTTTTGGTCGCGCTTCCAGGCCGGCCAGATGGCCGACACGGCCGATTTTATGGAGTGGAACGTCCTGTGCAAGATGCGCCAGCGGATTACCGCGCGCTTGCACATTCTGCGCCGCCGCGATCCCCATGAATGACATCACCGCCTATCTCGACGAGATTATCCTGGCATTGGTGGGCAGTCCCGCCGTGACGGCCTATGAGGTTGTTCGCCGTTGGGTCAACGTCGACGACGGGTACATCCGGGTGCGGGCTACGTTGAGCAACGGCGACTTCCTGGAAGCAGCCGAGTACGTCGTGCTCGACCAGGGGCGATTGGTGACGGAAGACTACCGCTACCAATGGATGGATGGCGAGAAAAAGATCCTGCGGCGGCGGTGGGATAGCACACCCGATTGGCCCCGGCTACCAGACGCCCCGCACCATATGCATGTGGGGGACGAGACAGCGGTCGAGCCCGGCCGGCCGTTGAGCCTCCTGGACCTTGTGATCTTGCTGGAAGGCGAGATTCTTCAGTCATAGTGCTCCGCGAGATGCCCGTGTGGTTCACCCATGTGATGTATCTGATGGCGAATGGGCGTTCGTGCGCCCTACCTGACACTGAGGCAGTAAGATGCTCTCCAACAGGAGCACGTGCTGCGCGTGGTGTTCAACTATACTGCGAGTGTGGGGGACAGCGCCAGGAGTTTTGGGAGGCAGCGGTCTCTACCGCCGCAGCAGTGCCCGGTAGCCGGCCTGCTCGAAGTGTTCATCCGCCGTTGCCGCATCGGTCAGCCCCTGCGCTTCCATCACCACGAACGAAATACAGTCCGAAAGCCCCCAGGTCTTGCCCGGGCGCGCTGCATAGAGCTGCACGGCGCGCATCAGCAGCGGGGTATCGATGCTTACCACATGGACGTTGCCCGTACAATAGCATTGCCGGATGAATTGCACCGCGGCGGCGCGATCCAGGGCACTCAGGGCGTTGCCGATTTCTACGAGGACGGCCTCCGTAATCCACACCTCGGCCGCATTTTGCACCCGTGGCAAAAGAGCCCGTGCCTGCGCGTGATACTGGTCACGACGGTTCAAGAGCGCCTGGACGAAGACGGTGTCCAGGAGGAACCGATCTTGCGTCATCGTTCCTCCTGGTGGCGTTTGGATGTTCCGTAAAGGTAATGGTCGTGCTCGGCAGCCCAGTCGGCCGGTGCTTCCAATGTCCCTGCCAGTTGCTGCAATGTACCCCAAAGATCGCCGTTCGTGGCGAGGGGCAGCAGGTCCTGAATGGTAATCGTATAACGAGCGTTCGGCTCCAAATCCAGCGGGTCTTCTGGGTACAAGGCGCGCCCATCGAATACAACCGTCAATGTCTTTTCCATCGCGGCACCTCCAACGATCGCGGTCCTGCTCTTGAATTATACCATACTTCAGGCCGATCTGCTTGCACCGTCAAGAGGTGGGGCGATTTCGCAACACCCAGTTCGAGAAGTTCCTGCTTCCCAACCAGGCTGTCGCCGGTTCGAGTCCCGTCTCCCGCTCCAAAGAAACGGCCATCCGACAAGGGTTGGCCGTTTCGTTTGTTTGTTGTCGGCACGGTCCCCATCTCCCCGGCAGGCCATCCCGGGCTCGATTCCCCCGCTTCCCCTTAGCTGTTGGCCCCTTGGAAATGCCGAGATAAACCGCGATTACATCTTCCGATAGATGCCTCTGCCCGGGTTTAGGGCTATCATGGGGCCATCGCTTCGACGGAGGTGATCGCATGGTTACGCTGGGCTGTGACCGGATGGCGACGGATTACGCCCAATATCGTTCCATCCATCCGCATGGGCTGGAGAGCCTCCTACACACGGGGGAGCTCGAGGCTTCTTCGCGGGTGTTCGAGGTCGGCTGCCTCTGGGGGGCCAAGTAGAATCGCGCCGCCACATACCGGCGGCGAGAAAGGATGGTCTGTTTATGGCGCCGAAAGTGTATTCTCTGCGGGTCAAGGGCCACCTGCGCCCGGAATGGTCGGAGTGGTTCGAGGGGCTGGCAATCACCTGCGAACCGGATGGCTGTACCACATTGTCCGGTCAGGTGGTGGACCAGGCGGCGCTGCACGGCCTGTTGATCCGTTCCATTTCGTCCAGTAAGCGGCCCTGTTCCGCCCGGCTGGCGGCCAGATAGCGGGGTTGCACGATGGTCAGGTACTTACGCCGTTCGTCAATGTTCATAATTTTCTCGGTGGTCATTTCTCCTCCGGTAACATTATCTTTTGGAGAACTATACCACCTTCGGTAACATTTTACATGAATGAATACGCGGACTGGCAGGGGCGCTGGGGCTGTGATATAATAGACGCGATCCCATTACCGCACCACCAGCAGCAGGTGTAGGGCAATAGTGTGGCAACGAACGCCATGGCCAATCGACGGAATGAGATCACGCCAGACGCCAGCCCCACACTGCACATCTGCCTCCTGGGTGCCCTGCACCTGGCCTGGGGGCAGGAACCTCTTCCGCTGCCGCGCACGGCCGCTGCCCGTTCCCTGCTGGCCTACCTGGCTCTGCACCGCGGCCGGCCGCTGCCACGCGATCTGCTGGCCGGCACCTTCTGGCCCGACCGTCCCAACGCCGAGGCCCGCAAGTCCCTCTCCGACGCCCTCTGGCAGGTCCGCCAGTCGTTAGGGCCCGCGGCCGGCCGGCTGGCTGTGGAGCGCGAGGCGGCTTGTTTCACCCTGCTGCCACAGGATACCCTCGACGTCGATTCCTTTGGCGAACCCCTGCGGCGATACCGGGAGCAGACCCCGGGCGGATCGCTGCCGCCGGCCGGCCTCTCGGCCTGCCTCGCCGAGATCCATGCCGCCGTCGCCCTCTACACTGCCGACCTGCTTCCCGAATGCTACGACGACTGGGTCTTGCCCGAACGGGAACGCCTGCACGAGGAATACCTCTGGGCCCTCAAGCAACTGACCGTGCTGGCCAAGCAGTGGGGCGACGACGAACGAGCCCTGACCTATGCGCAGCGCCTTGTCGCCGCCGACCCCCTGCGCGAGACGGCTCACCGCGAGCTCATGCGCCTCTACCACGCCCTGGGCCGGCCCCGGGCGGCGCTGGAGCAGTATGCCGTGGTGCGCAAGCTCCTGGCCGATGAGCTGGGCATTGAGCCGGCTGCCGCCACGGCCGCGCTCTACCGCGAGATCCAGTCCTCCCTGGAAGAGGCCGCTGGCCCGGCCCACCTGCCGGCGCCGGCCCCCGCCCTGGGCGAGTTGGCCCACTTGCCCTTTGTCGGGCGGACCGCCGAGCGGGCCGCGCTGCTGGAGGCGCTGCAGGCGGCCGGCCGCGGGCACGGCGGCGTCGTCTTGCTCGAGGGGCCGGCGGGCGTGGGCAAGACGCGCTTGGCGGAGGAGCTTGTCGCCGACGCCCAGTGGCGCGGATTCCAGGTTGGGCTGGGCCGGGCCGATCCCTTGGCCGCCTCGGCGCCCTACCAGCCGCTGTGCGACGCCCTGGCCCCGCTGTTGACACCGCTGCGCGCGGCCCAGCTCGCCGCTCTGGTGGAGCCGCTCTGGCTCAGCGCCGGCGCGGCGCTCTTGCCGGTCCTGCGCCAACACCTACCAAACCTGCCGTCCCTGGCCCCCTTGGAGCCGCGGCAGGAGCAGCAGCGGCTCTGGGAAGGGCTGGCGCGCTGCGTCGGCGGCCTGGCGGCGGTCGTCCCGCTCCTGCTGGTCGTCGAGGATGTGCACTGGGCTGACGCCGCCACCCTGGCAGTGCTGACCTGCCTCGCGCCTCGTCTGCCCGGCCAACGCCTGCTCGTTGTCCTGACCTGCCGCGGCGCCGAGGCGCGCGAGCGCGCCGTCGTCTGGGAGGAACTGGAAGCCCTGGATCGCGCGCTGTCGCTGCGGCGCATCGCCGTGGCGGCCTTTGCCGCGGAAGAGAGCGCGGCGCTGGTGCAGCGGGCATTGGGGCTGGAGACCACCGATCCCCAGGGACAGGCGTTGATCGCGGCCCTGCAGCGGCGCACGGGAAACCATGCGCTCTTTCTGGTCGAAACACTCAAGGCTATGGTGGAGCAGGGGGCCATGGCACCGGCGCCGGGCGGGGGCTGGGCGCTGCCCGCCGATCCTGTGCCCCTGCCGCTGCCGGCCTCGCTGCAAGAGTTGGTAGGACAGCGCCTGCAGCGGCTGCCCCCAGCACTGCGGGGTACTGTCGAGCTGGCCGCGGTTTTGGGCGACGAGGTCGGCTTCGGCCTGCTGGCGCGGGCCGGCAGCGCGGAGGCGGCCGAGTTGGCCGCCCACCTCGGCGGCCTCTGCCGGCGCGGTTTCCTGGCCGAGACGGCCACCGGCTACCGCTTCGAGCACGAGGTGGTGCGGGAGACGGTCTATGGGGTGACCAGCCCGCGGCGGAGGCAGGCACTCCATCGGCAGGCCGTGGCCGCGTTGGAGGCGCTGCATCCGGACAGCCTGGAGTCTTTGGCCCACCACGCCGCGGCCAGTGGGGACCGGCCGCGGGCGGCGCGCTACTACCGGCAGGCCGGGGAGCGGGCCGCGGTCCAGTACGCCAGCCGGGAGGCCGTGGTCTTTCTCAGCCGAGCCATCGAGTTCACTGCAGAGGACCAGGCTGCGGAGCGCTACGCCCTCCTCCTGGCTCGCGAAAAGGCCCACGATCTATTGGGCGAACGCGAGGCGCAGCGGCAGGACCTGGAGAACCTGCGCCAGATGGCCGCCACCCTGGATGAAAAGCGCCAGGCCGAGGCGGCGCTGCGCCAGGCCAACTATGCCGAGGGGACATCCGATTTTTCGGCGGCCGTCGCCGCTGCCCAGGACGCGGCGCGATTGGCCCGCCGCGCGGGGGACGCGCTGGCCGAGGCCGCGGCCTGCTCACAGTGGGGCGTTGCCCTGCGGCGGCAGGGGGACTATGCCGCCGCCCAGTCGCAGATCGAGCAGGCCCTGCAGCTAGCCCGTCGGGCCAGGCTGCCTGCCTTGGAGACGGCCTTTCTCCGGCAACTGGGCATTCTGCACTGGCATCGGGGAAACATGGCCTCGGCAAAGGACTGCTATGCCCAGTCCTTGGGGATTGCCCAGGGGATCGGCGACCGTTGGAACGCTGGCCGCGCGCTCAACAACCTGGGCACGGTTGCATGGGCCCAGGGAGAGCACGCCGCTGCCCGGGGCTACTTTGAGGATTCGCTGCGCCTCAAGCGGGAGCTCGGCGATCGCCGGGGCGAGTCCTCGACCCTGGGCAACCTGGGCACGCTGCTCGCCAGCACCGATAACGCCGCCGCGGCCGGCTACTATGAACAGGCCCTGCAGATTGCCCGCGAGGTGGGCGACCGCTGGGAAGCGGGCCTGCTCCTGAACAACCTGGGCATCTGCTGGCTGGAGCAGGGGGAATACGGCAAGGCGCTGCCCTGCTACGAAGAGGCCCTGCTCATCCGGCGGAGTGTGGGCGACCGCAGCGGCATGGCCACGACCCTGGGCAACCTCGGCGAGATCATGCGCCTGCACGGGGACCTGGAACAGGCCCAGGTCTACTATGACGAGTCTCTGCAAGTCGCCGAGGAGATTTCCTATCGCGTCGGCGTCTGCTGGATACGGATCTATCGCAGCCTGGCGCTCCACATCCGCGGGCAGGAGCAGGAAGCCGCCTGCCGGGCCCAGGAGGCCCTCGACCTCGCCATACAGATTGAAAACCAGCATCTCCAGGCGCGGGCTATGATCAATCTGGGCCATGCCCGTGCGGCACTGGGAGAGGTAGAAGAGGCCTGCGCCTGCTATGAACGGGCCCGGGCGCTGCACCGGGAGGCCGGGGAACAGGGGCAAGCGCTAGATGCCCTGGCCGGCCTGGCCCGGGCCGCACTGTCCCGGGGACAGATCCAGGCGGCCCGCGGCCATGTCGAGGACATGCTCGTCTCCCTGGGGCAGCACTCGCTACACGCCGCCAAGGAGCCCTTCCGGGTCTATCTGACCTGCTACCAGGTGCTGCTGGCCGCAGGAGAACCACGCGCCGGAGAGGTGCTGCGCAGCGCCTATTGCGCCTTGCAGGAGCAAGCCAAGCGCATTCCCGACCCCAGGCTGCGCCGCTCTTTCCTGCAGGGCGTCGCCGTCCACCGCGAGATCGCCGCCCTCTACGAAGCGGCGCGGCAGCAGTTGCCGGTGGGTCCGGTGCGCGCCCGGCTACCCCGCGCCGACGCTACCACCGGCCGGCCGCTCCGCGACGACGAGTGGGTCGCCGTGACCTGGACCCCACTGCTGCCGGAAGACGAGGGCATCCCCGACCGGCTCGCCCGCCGCCGGCACCGCCTGCGGCGGCTCCTCCAGGAAGCCGCCTCCCAGGATGCCGCTCCCACCGTCGAGGACCTGGCCGCGGCGCTGCGCGTCGATGCCCGCACGGTCAAGCGCGACCTGGCGGCCCTGCGCGCGGCCGGCCACACCACCCCCACCCGCGGCCGACGGGGCTTGGGCTGACAACGTCCCCCGGGTCATCCTGGCATGGGGTCATCTCCGGCCCCTTCCTGCCTCCGGCGTCCTGCAACGTTTCAACGTTCGAACGCTAGAACGTTCCAACGTTGGAGCGTTCCAACGTTTCAACCGTACTCTGCCCTCTGCCCCAAATGTCCCCATGGTTCCCGTTTCACCCACTCCCATGTAGAGAATCCGTAGAACGCCTCCTGCTATACTGCACCTAGTTGATTGGCCCATCGCCGGGATGGGTCGGCAGTCCGCAAAGGAGGCAATCGATGAAGCAGCACAAGCGCGTCGCCCTGGCAGCCCTGACCATCACCCTGCTCTTGGCCGGATGCGTTACCCCGCAAGCGGCCAACCAGGCCGCCGGAAATATCGGCGAGGTCCGCCTGGTCGCTCAGTGGCCGGTCGAGCCCCCCCCGAACGGCATCGCCGTCGGCCCCGGTGGGACGGTATACGTGACCATCAACAACAGCCACCGCGTCGTCGGGTACAGCCCGGTGGGCGAACCGTTGGCCGAGTGGCCCGTCGAAGAAGAGCCCGACGCGATCGCCGCCGGCCCCGACGGCACCGTCTATGTCACCATCAACAACAGCCACCGCGTCGTCCGGTACGGCTCCGCGGGCGAACTCCTCGGCGTGTACGAGGTCACCTGCCGCGACTGCGGCGTGATCGAGACGAACGGCATCGCCGTGGGCCCCGACGGCAGCATCTTGGTCACCATCAACAACAGCCACCGCGTCGTCCATCTGAGCGCAGCCGGGGAATACCTGGACGAGTGGGCCATCGAGGGCGCGGCGGCCGGCATCGCCGCCGGCCCCGAGGGCACGGTCTATGTGACGATCAACAACAGCCACCGCGTCGTTCACTACAGCGCGGCCGGCGAACTCCTGGGATCGTGGGAGGTGACCTGCCGTGACTGCGGCGTGATCGAGACGAACGGCATCACAGTCGGCTCGGACGGCAGCGTCTATGTGACCATCAACAACAGCCATCGGGTGGTCCAGCACAGCGCGAGCGGCGAGTACGTCCAGGAATGGGCCTACGAGGGCGAGGCCGCCGGCCTGGCCGCGGGTCCGGAGGGGCTGGTCTATATCGCCGACCAGGCCGGCAGCCGCGTGCTGGCTTTTCAGACGCGCCCCTGACCCGGGCTGCCCGGTGTACCGGCCCACCGCCGCCAGGCACAGCACACCGTAGCGATGGGCGCAGGCGCCGAGAGATTGTGGGAGGGCCAATGGCCCAGGCAGAGTACCAACGGCACGCTTTCGTGGTACGCCTCTGGCGCGAAGCAGGGCTGCCCTGGCGGGGCTGGGTGCAGCACGCCGCCAGCCAGGAGCAGCGCTACGTCCAGAGCGTCGAAGAGTTGGTGGCGTTTCTGAACGACCACACCGTCGGCCCGCTCGAACGCCGGGCGACTCATGGCAACGAACAAGGAGGAGATCATGCGTAGGGAAAGCCGCAAATGGACCCTGTGGATCATCCTGTCCCTGGTGGCGGCACTGCTCCTGCCGGCCCTGGGCCAGGCCCAGTCCGGCCCGAACACCATGAACTTTCAGGGGAGGTTGCTCGACAGCGCCGGCGACCCCCGCGGCGGGGAATCGCACTGCATGGGCTTTCGCATGTGCACAACCGACAGCTGCCTCGACCCCGAAAGCAATAGCACCCAGGTCTGGCCGACCAGCGGATTGGAGGAGCAGGCCGTGACCACCGAGAGCGGCGCCGTCAAGGCCGGCCTCTTTACCGTCGCCCTGGGCGCTGTCAGCTCGATCCCGCCCAACCTGATGTACGACTATGACGACCTGTATCTCGAGATCAACGTGGCCGACGAGGCGGCCTGCCCGGGGAGCACCTGGTCCACCATGCTCCCGCGCAGCGAGCTGCGGGCCAACGCCTATGCCCAGCGCGCCCGGCGGGTGCGGACCAGCGAAAGCGACGACGCCTACCTGGTAGAGGTAACCAACGCCGGGAGCGGCGGGGGCGTCTATGCGGCCACGACGAGCACGTCGAACGGCATGGCCGCCGGCTATTTCAGCGCCGACGGGACCAGCGGTCAGCTCCGCGGCGTGGCCGGTATCGCCCGCTCGCCCGACGGCCAGGGCGTCTACGGCGATGCCCTGGCTACCAGCGGCACGGCGCGCGGCGTGTGGGGGGTGTCCCGTTCGACGGACGGCGCCGGCGTCGTCGGCGAGACGACGACCACGGTCGGCCAGACCCGCGGCGTGTGGGGCCTGTCGCGCTCCGCCGGCGGCTGGGGGGTTGTGGGGGAGACAACTGCCGTCACCGGCCTGACCTATGGGGTCTACGGCCTGTCGCGCTCCCCCGACGGCCGCGGCGTCTACGGCGAGTCCGCGGTCGCCAGTGGGTGGGCCTATGGCGTCTACGGCCTGTCGCGCTCTACCGGCGGCGTCGGTACCTACGGCGAGGCGAACGCCACCAGCGGCCAGAACCGCGGCGTCTGGGGCCTGTCGCGCTCGCCCACGGGCTGGGGCGTCGTGGGCGAGACGACCGCCACCACCGGCCAGAACTATGCGGTCTATGGCTTCTCCCGCTCGCCCGACGGCCGGGCCATCTACGGTGAGTCCATCGCCGCCACCGGGCCGGCCTATGGGGTATACGGGCGCAACCAGAGCACGGACTACGGGGCGACGGCCGGCTACTTTTACGCCGCCGGGGCCGACGGTGTCACCTATGGCGTGCAGAGCCAGGCCGTCAGCCTCCTGGGAGTCGGCGTGCACGGGGTGGGACACGGAACCACGGGGGTCGCGCCTGCGAGCAGCGCGGGGGTGTGGGGCGAGAGCGACAGCGGGCCCGGCGTCGTGGGCAGCACCAGCAGCACGGTCGACGAAATGGCCAGCGTGGTCGCCTGGACCATGGGGGTTACCGGCAAGACCTATGGCGTCAGGGCCTGGAACAACAGCGCCGGCACGTATGCCGCGGGCGGCTTTTTCCACGCGGTCAGTCCCGAAGGCGAGACCTATGGTCTGCACGCCCAAAACGACAGCACCACCCAGCGGGCGGCAGCCGGCTACTTTCACGCCAACGGCGACAGCGGCGCCACCTATGGCGTCCACGGGGTAAACGACAGCACAAGCGACGGCGCTGTGGCCGGCAGGTTCCAGGCCAGTGGCGGCAGCGGCGCGACCTATGGCGTGCTCGGCGAAGCGCTCTCTTCCTCCGGCACGGGGGTCTACGGCGGCGGCGGCCGCTATGGCGTCCATGGGCATACCTGGAGCACCACGACCGACGCCGCGGCCGGGTATTTCCACGCGGGCGGCACCAGCGGCCGCACCTATGGCGCCTGGGGGCAGAACGACAGCAGCCAGGGCGCCGGCGTGCGCGGCGTGGGGCGGGCGCCCTCCGGCCAGATCCCGACCGGCACCTCGGGCGTCTGGGGGGATACCAACGCCGGCATCGGGGTGCTGGGCTACACCAGCAGCGATACGGCCGGCATGGCCGGCGTGGCCGGCGCGGCCACCGCCCTCAACGGCCAGACGTACGGCGTCTGGGGCCATACCAGCAGCCCGGCCGGCTATGGCGTCTACGGCACAGGCCCCCAACTGGGGATACGCGGCGTGGGCGGGGGGAGCAGCAGCGTCGCGCCGGGCGTGGCGGTGGGCGTCTGGGGCGACAGCGCCGCCGGCGACGGCGTGTGGGGCGTCACCAACAGCAGCGCCGACCAGTCCACCGGCGTGCGGGGCTGGGCCAACGCCACCAGCGGGGTGACCTATGGCGTCTATGGGTATAACCGCAGCGACTACAATGGAGCCCGGGGGGTTTTTGGCTACGCCGCCGGAACCTGGGCCGTCACCTATGGTGTGTACGGCCAGGCAGATTCGCGATCTGGCCGTGGGGTATATGGCGAAGCGAACGGCCTGCTCGGGTTGGGGGTCCACGGGAAGGGAACCTCGGCGGGCGTATACGGAGAGGGTTCGGATCCTACCTACCTGACCTATGGCGTTCTTGGACACTCCGACGGTCTCGATGGGATCGGCGTGGAGGGCCACAGCAGCCAATATTACGGCGTAAGCGGCGTGACCGAGAGCACTACTGCCTATGGAGTACGGGGCCAAGGCCCCCGCGTCGGAATCAAGGGGGAAGGCAATGGCGCCAGCTCGCTGACGACGACGGGCGACGTAGGCGTGTGGGGCGATAGCCGCGCCGGCGACGGCGTGTGGGGAACCACCGACGCCACGGCCGACAACAGCAGCGGCGTGTTCGGCTGGGCCCGGGGCAGCAGCGGCAAGACCGCGGGCCTGTGGGGCTATAACGACAGCACCGCCGATGGCGCGCGCGGGGCCTATGGCTACGCCGCCGCCTTCAGCGGCAAGACCTATGGCGTGCACGGCGAGAGCCTCAGCGCCGCCGGCACCGGCGTCTACGGCACGGCCGCCACGACCGGCACGGCCGGCATCGCCACCAACGTCGTCGGCTCGGGCGTGGGCGTCTATGGCAAGAGCCTTTCGACCACGGGCGCCGGAGTCTACGGCTACGCCGCGGCCTATAGCGGGGTCACGCGCGGCATCTACGGCCGGATCAATAGCGCGAGCGACTATGCGGCCGCCGGCTACTTTGTGTCCACCGGCCTCAGCGGCGCGAACTATGGCCTCTATGCGCGGAGCGACTCTGCTGCCGGCCACGGCGGCCACATCGTCAACCTGAACACGACCTCGTCGACCGGGCCGGTCGGCCTGTGGGTCGGCACCTTTTACAACAACGTCATCGAGGGCCACGACCTGAACATTGACGGCAGTAGCGCCAACCGCGTCTTTACCGTGGACCGCCAGGGCAACGTCCGCGCCGACGGCACCTTTTCCAGCCCTGCCGCCGACGTGGCCGAGCTGCTGCCGGCCGCAGCCGGCCTGGAGCCGGGCGACGTGCTGGTCATCGGCCCCGACGGCCGGCTGGCCCGCAGCAGCTCGCCCAACGCCAGCGCCGTGGCCGGCATCTACTCCACCCAACCGGCCTTCCTGGGCGGCTCCGCCGACGACGAGGACCCCGCCGGCAAGGTGCCCCTGGCCGTCGTCGGCGTCGTCCCGATCAAGGTCACGGCCGAAAACGGCCCCATCCGCCCCGGCGACCTGCTGACGACCTCTGCCATCCCCGGCCATGCGATGCGCGCCGTGCCGGTGGAGGTGGGTGGGGTGCAGTTCTACCAGCCCGGAACGATCATCGGCAAGGCGCTGGAGGGGTTGGATGGCGGTACGGGCACGATCCTGGTGCTGGTCACCTTGCAGTGAGGTAGCTTGGAGGTAAGAGGTTGGAGGTTGGATGCCAGCCGGCGTCCAACTTCCAATCCCCTACAGGAGGCCAAGATGAAACGGAAAGCGCTCGCTCCCCTGTTCGCCGTGCTGCTGCTGGCGGCGGCCCTCGGCAGCCTGGCCCTGGCCCAGTCCGGCGGCTCGTACGACGTCGAGTGGCAGGTCATCGGCACGGCCGGCGACGAGTTCGCAGCCGGCGAGGGCTACCAGATCGGTTACACCGTGGGCCAGGAACAGGAACCGATCGTCAGCACCAACAGCGCCTACCAGGTTGTCCAGGGGTACTGGTCGGGCGGCAGCGGGCCCACCGCGGTCAAGATTGTGGCCTTGGGCGTGCAGGCACGCGGAAACACCCTGGTCGTCTTCTGGGAAACGGCCAGCGAGACGGACAACCTCGGCTTTCACCTCTACCGCAGCGCGAGCGGCACCCCGGGCACCTTTGCCCGGCTCAACGAGAGCCTCATTCCCTCGCGGTCTCCCGGGGGCGGGGCCGGCGCTTCCTACGAGTGGGTCGACGCCATCGTGGTCCCCGGAAGCACCTACTTCTACCTGTTGGAGGACATCGACTTCTCCGGCCAGGCCACGGCCCACGGGCCGGTGACGGGGCGGATGGATCTCTACCGGGCTTTCCTGCCGCTGGTGGGCAAAGGGCCATAAGGCCAGGCGGATGCGCTATAGCGTCTCTCGAGTCGTGGTTCCTCCTGGTGGCGTTTGGATGTTCCGTGACACCCGACCGAAACTGGTCTGCGAACCAGGCCAGGGGATTGCGTTGGTGCTCGGTCTGAGTGGCGTGCCTGGTCCTACGGTTATTTGGTGCTCGTCTCTTGCTTGCGCTGGGGGCGAATCCGAATGTTCTGTTTGCTGATCAGTATACCACGGATTGAAGCATCCACTTCCAGTTGGCGCGGTACAGGCAGACTTCCACACCACCCTCAGGCCTCAGGCAGCCTGTCCAGGCGCGTGGGCGCCAGGCGCGTGTTGGGCGAGGCCCGGCTGATCATTCCACATCTCGCGGTTCGAGCACCAGCCGGATGCCGTCGAGTACTTGGCGTACGTGCATGGGGGAAAGCATCCCGATCTTGTCTCCAAGCTGGCTCTTGTCGATCGTAAAGAGCTGCGAGACATTCACGACGCTTTGTTTCGGCAGGTTCGCCTCCCCTTGTGGCAGGAGCACGTTGCCCGGAGCCGCTGCTCGGCGGAAGTTGGAGGTTAACGTGCAGACAACCACAGTGTTGATACGACTGCGGTTGAACACATTGTTCTGCACTACGACGTGTGGATGGCGATACCCCGGTTCGGAACCGGAGGGTTTGCCCAGGTCTACCCAGAAGACATCCCCCTGGTTGATTACCATTGGCCCTCCACGAGTTGGCGCTGTGTTTGGCGCATGCTCTGCAAAAGGGTTTGCTCTGTGGGGTCGGGGCCATCGCCATAGGCGGCGTTGAGCTGTTCGAGGAGCACCTGGTTGTGGCGGCGTTGGAGAAAGTCCTCCAGGGCCAGCCCCAAGAGCTGACTACGGGAGACTTTCATCTCCTCGGCCAGCGATTCGAGTTGGGCAAAGAGCTCCTTATCCAGGGAAATGGCCGTTTTCACGTGGGACATCGGTGTCCTCCGGTGGTTCTTTATACCGCCAATACTACCGATAGTATAACGCCATGTCCCACAGTTGTCAAGATCACCGCCGGTGCTTGGGGCAGAACAACTCCGGGCTCGATAAGCCCTCTCTTGCGCATACCTGAAACTGAGGTCTCGTGAGGAATCGCAGGCAGAGCCTGAGGCGAACCCCCGGACCCGACTGGTCACGATTCCACTATTGCGCAGGCAGGGGAGACCGGTGGAGAGGTAGCCGGCCAGTCAAGAGGATGGCCGCCGCGCCCATGCCGGAATGCGGAGCGTTGCTCAGGCCAGGGTACCGCCTTTGTTAGAGTTGGGTGGCCAACTCGAACAATGCGACCGCACCCAGCTATTGTGATATAATGTAGATGAATCGGAGGCGCCGACGTGACGCTCCAGACCGCTTGGGTGTCCCGCGAGAAGTCGTCGCAAGGAGGAGAAGATGAAATCTCGCCGCGGTATTCTGGCCTCTATCATGCTGCTGTCGCTCCTGGCTGGTGGTGGCGTATGTGCCCAGGGGTCGGGGGGGGCAGTGTACATACCCATGGCGGCGACAACTACGGCCGGCGCGCAGGGACAGGAAGGTCCCTCCTCGTGGGTCGAGGGCAGCTGGCAAATCGAGATGGTGGATGCCCCGAAAGCCTTTCGCTTTCTCGGCAACCGCAGCCTGGCTTGGGATAACAACGGGCACGCCCACGTCGCCTATGGCTCCGACCGCCTCTACTACGCCTGGCACGATGGTGTGAGTTGGCAACTCTCGACGGTGGACGACGGCCCCGGCGTGGGCCTCTTTACCTCCCTCGCCCTCGACGCATCGGCTGCCCCACGGATCGCCTACTTTGATCAGATGGAAGAGCAGCTCAAATACGCCTCCTTCGATGGGGCGGTGTGGCATACGGAGGTGGTCGCGCCGGCCGACTGGTGCACTTGGGAGGACGGGGTGGCGGCCCTGGCCTTGGACGCGGCCGGCCGGCCGCGCATCCTCTACTGCGGGCCTGCTGGCGACCTGCGCTACGCCCAGCACGATGGTTCGGCCTGGCAGACCGAGAGGGTCGCCAGCTCGGCCGATTTCCCCGCCCTGGCCCTGGACGCGGCCGGCCGGCCGCACGTCAGCTACAACGGTTCCGGCGGGTTGACCTACGCCTTCCACGACGGCACCGTCTGGCAGTTCGAGACGCTGGACACCTCGGCGAGCTATACGTCGCTGGCGCTCGATCCGGCGGGCCATCCCCACATCAGTGCATACAACTCGCTGCCCGACAGCGTGTGGTATTTCTACCATGATGGCTTGACCTGGCACAGTCAGACGATCGCGGCTGCCTACGTCCGTGGATCCACGTCCCTGGCCCTCGATGGCGATGGCCACGCCTATGTCAGCTTTGTTGACCGAAACCTGCGACAGCTCATGATGGCCTTCGATGACGGCGCGGCATGGCAAGTCCAGTTTGTGGCGGAGGCCTCGTATTCGAACGCGACGCAGAATACCTCCCTGGCGTTGGACGGGGCCGGCCGGCCCCACATCGCCTACCTGAAGGACTATGACCTCAACCACGCGTACGATGACGGCAGCGCCTGGCAAGTCGAGACGGTGGATCTGGGCGGCGATGTCGGGCGCTGGTCTGCCCTGGCCCTGGATGGCGCCGGCCGGCCGCACATCAGCTACTGTGATCGCGCCAATGGCGATCTCAAGTATGCCTGCTACGACGGCACCGCCTGGCAGACGCAGACGGTGGACAGCGCCGGGGTGGTGGGGTACTATACCTCTCTGGCGCTGGACAGCGCCGATCGGCCGCATATCGCCTACTGCCGGATGGACCCCGACAACCCCTCGCTCTGCATGGACCTGGTGTACGCCCGCTACGACGGCACCTCTTGGATCACCACCACCGTCAACACCGGCTACATGGGGCAGTATGCCTCCCTGGCGCTGGACGCGGCCGATCGACCGCACATCAGCTACTATAACTCGAGCAACAGCCAGGTCCGCTACGCTGCCTACGATGGCTCGGCCTGGCACATCGAGGTGATTGCCGACGACGTCGGGACGCAGTTGGAAGGCACCTCTCTGGCGCTGTCCAGCGCCGGACTTCCGCACATTGCCTACTACGATGGGCACCAGCTAGAACTCAGGTATGCCCGTTACGATGGCGCGGACTGGCAGACCGAAACGGTGGACGACGATTATTATGCCGGCTGGGCCTGCTCCTTGGCCCTGGACGGCACCGATCGGCCCCACATCAGCTACTATCATGACAACGACAAGGCGGTCAAGTACGCCCACTACGACGGCTCTGACTGGTGGATCGAAACAGTGGGGCCAAGTTTCTACCTTGCCGGGTACACCTCGTTGGCTCTCGATGCCGGCGGCCGCCCCCATATCAGCTTCCTGGGATGGACGCCCACCTACGGGCTCATCTATGCTTTCCGAGGCGCTTCCGGGTGGGTCACGGAGCTTGTGGATCACGATAGCACCGGACGGTACAATTCCCTGGCCCTGGACGCGGCCGGCAATCCGCACATCAGCTACTTTGACGACCTGGACTCTGATCTCCGCTACGCCTACCGTAGCTGTCACCCCGTGCGGACGGTCCACATTGCCGGGCCGACCAGCCTGCCGGTGGGAGTAGCCGGCACCTACGAGGCCACCTACGAGCCGCCTACGGCGACGGTCTCTCTGATTACCTGGGACAACGGGATGATCGGCCCCGACGCAACCTATGACTGGGCGGTGACGGGGACGCATACCGTCGTGGCGACCGCCACCACCGCGTGCGGCGAAGCCCAGGGCCACCTGGACGTGGCTGTTTTCTGCCAGGAGGTCACGGGGCTTACCGTGTCCGGTCCCCCGGTCCTGGCCGTCAATCAGCTGGGGACCTACCAGGCGGCCGTCCAGCCGGTCACGGCCAGCCAGCCGCTCACCCTGAGGTGGGACAATGGCACGGAGGGGGACAGCGCTTCCTACAGTTGGGCAACTACCGGGACCTACACCCTGGCCGTTACCGCGACGAACGTGTGTGGGCCGGGGCCGGAAGCGTCCTGGGAGGTTCGGGTCATTGCCGCATGGCCACACCACGTCTATCTGCCAATGCTGGTCCGGCAGACACAATAGGAGGAAACGATGCCTAGAAAAAGATTGCTCTGGGGAACGTGCCTCGTGCTGATCCTCGGGCTCGCCGGGGGCTTGGGGGTCCAGGCCGGCTCGACGGGCGGGCGTCCCGGCGTGGCGCCAATGGCCCAACCGCAGGCGGGTTGGACGATTACGGCTGTGGACGCGCCCAAAAAGTTTACGACAACCAGTCTGGCCCTGGATGGGGCCGGCCAGCCGCACATTGCCTATGGGCAGGACCATCTCTACTATCGCTGGTACGACGGCAGCACGTGGCACACGGAGACGGCGGATGGTTCCTACCAGGTAGGCGCCCATAACTCGCTGGCGCTGGACGCGGCCGGTCACCCCCACATCAGCTACTGTGACGAAAGCCAGAGCAACCTGAAATACGCCCATTGGGATGGAAATGCCTGGATCGTCGAGGTTGTGGACAGTGCCGGCGATGTCGGCTACTATAGTTCCTTGGCCCTGGATGCAGCCGGTTACCCCCACATCAGCTATTGCCAGTACCGGAGCATGGATTGGGACTATTGCCAGATCCTCAGATATGCGCACTTTGACGGCACTGCCTGGCAAACCGCAACAGTGGATGGCACCATCTATCATCCAGCCGGGGGCTATACCTCGCTGGCGTTGGATGCAGCCGGTTACCCCCACATCAGCTACTGCGAATACGACATCGACGGCTTGTTCTGCGAGGGTCTGAAATACGCTCACCATGACGGTTCGGGCTGGCAGATCGAGGTGGTGGACAGCACCGGTCTGACCGGGTTTTGGACGTCGGTGGCCGTGGATAGCACGGGCTATCCCCACATCAGTTACTATGACCGAGATAGCCAACGCCTGCGTTACGCCCGTTACGATGCCGTCGGCTGGCATATCGAGACCGTGGACGCGAAAAGCGGTGGCTGGAACCGGGGGGGCTATACCTCCCTGGCCGTGGACAGTGGCGACCTGGCCCACATCAGCTACTGCCTGTGGGATGGAGACAGCGAGATCTGTGAGCTGCGGTACGCCCGTGACGAGGGGGTCGCTTGGCAGATCGAACCCATCGGCGACGCCGTACATACCGGCTATTATACCTCTCTGGCCCTGGACGCGGTCGGTCGCCCGCACGTCAGCTATTACGCGACCTCTGGCGGGGAACTGCACTATGCCTATGATGACGGCTCCGCCTGGCAGACAGAGGTATTGGACGGAAGCCAGACCGCCGGGGGCTACAACTCTCTGGCCCTGGACACCCAGGGCCAACCGCATATTGCCTACCAACGCGGCTCGGGCCTGTTCTACGCCCGGTACGACGGCAGTGCGTGGCAGATCGCACCGGTGGATCAGGATGGCGATCGGGGGCGATACGCCGTCCTGGCACTCGACGCGGCCGGCCACCCCCATATCGCCTACTGCGCGCGCCAGGATGGTGTCTGCTCCCTCCACTATGCCTATGGCGATGGCACTACCTGGCAGCTCTCGGCGGTGGATAGCGCCGGCGATCTGGGCCAAGACTATGGGCTGGCGGTGGACGCTGCCGGCCACCCGCACATCAGCTATTATGACGTGACCAACACGAACCTGAAATACGCCTACTACGATGGCAGCGCCTGGCAGGTTGAGACGGTCGATAGTACGGGGAGCATGGGCCGGTACAATGCCCTGGCCGTGGACAGCGCCGGCCATCCGCACATCGTCTACCTGGACGAAACAGGATACCTCAACGCCAGACTCAGGTACGCCTGGCACGATGGGACGGCCTGGCAGATTCAAGCGGCGACTTCGAACGCGAATGTGGGGTTTCACGTTTCACTGCTCTTGGACGGCGACGACCGGCCGCACGTGGCCTACTGCGACCAGTTCAACTATCGCTGTGATGGGCTGCACTATGACTATTACGATGGCACCTCCTGGCAACGGAAGGTTGTCGCCGGCGGCAGTGAGACGGGCTATTTTACCTCGCTCGCCCTCGATCCCGAGGGCTACCCGGTGATCAGTTACCTGGTCAACCTGAGCAATGCCAGCCTCCGGCTGGCCCGGTACAACGGCAGTGCCTGGCAGATCGAGATCGTGCAGGGGGGACTGGGATATTCCCGGGACGCTACCCTTGCCTTGGACAGCCAGGGCCAGCCGCACCTCAGCTACCACGATAGCTTTCTGGGCGATCTCATGTACGCGTACCAGTCGTGCGTGGCTGTCAGGGGTGCCAGCATCGACGGGCCGGCCCTTCTCCCGGCCGGCCAGCCGGGCCCGTACAGCGCCTCCCCTTGGCCCCCCTCCGCCACGCTGCCGATCACCTTCACCTGGGACAATGGCAGCGACGGGGTCACGACCACGTACAGCTGGGATGTGACGGGCACCTATACCCTCACGATGACGGCCACAAACGACTGCGGTTGGGCCACGGGTGCCCTGACGGTGAACGTCTTTTGCCAGTCTCTGGAAGGCGCCGAGATTGCTGGCCCCGAGATGCTGGTCGTCAACCGGGAAGGAGTGTACGAGGCCATTCCACAACCGATCACGGCCAGCCTGCCGATTACCTTTACCTGGAGCAATAACACCAGTGGGTCCACAGCAACCTATAGCTGGGCCATGACGGGCACCTACGAGATCGTCGTTACCGCGACCAACCCCTGCGCGATAGAGCGGAGGGCAGCCCTGCAGGTGCGGGTGTTAGAGTCCTGGCCGTACGCGGTCTACGTCCCGCTCGTCTTGAGATAGCGTGGGCCCGAGCTTGCGCACCCAGGTCCGCACGGCATGGACGTAGACCTTGTGCCCACCCTCCTGCGCGGGCCAGTTTTGGGTTGACAGAAACAGTCCAATGGACGTTGCAGGCTGGCGCGAGTGTAACCCGGCCGCGTGGCAGAGAACCTTCAAGCCTGGCGACGCGCGCCCCTGCAATTGGTCGAAGGAACCAGCCGCCCTTCCTCCCCGTGGCGATAGGTAGGGCCTTACAGCCTTTTCCCCGCCCCAAACCGAGCAGGCGACTTTCATCGCACTCGGCTTTCCAGACAGAGAGGAACTTGATGACCGTACTGGCAGGACAGCTATCTTCCTATTCAGGTCCGTGGTCTGGTCAAGGACAGAACCTGCCTCGTCTACCATCTCCACGGATACAGAGAGCGTCCCCCGTTCGGGCGTTCCGCTCCTGGCGGACCTTCGCCCTGTCCGCGCCATTACAGCGCGGCCTTTGGCTACTACGCCGCCTCCGCCCTCCCCACCGCACCCTGGCATTTTCGGGTCCCGCCGAAGCAGGTAACGCGGTCCGGGAGTTCCCCAATTCCAACGTGAGAGACACATTAGCGACCTGTAGATGCCTGCTGTACGCCGGGCGGGTCGGAGACAACGCTTGCCCGAAGCGTGACCGTCAAGCCCACCGCCATCCCATTTTGGGTCGGGTGTATCAACCACTTGCACCCGTTCGCTTTCACGACGCCTCAAACGCAGGTTCCTTTCGTCATCCTGGGCCGCAGGACTGGTCGGTCAACCACCTGTGGCTGGCAGCCGCCGAACTTTTGTCCGCAGGCTTCAGACCCCTGGGGTTGCCAACCCCAGACGCCTGCTGCGTAGTCCTTGCACCGTTGTCCAAGTACAGCCCCTTGGGGGCAATCTCTCGCGCCGTTAGTGGGCGCGCACGCTTGAAAGCGGGGGCATCCGCGCGGCAGAATCTGGTGATCAGTATACCACGGATTGAAGCACCCACTTCCAGTTGGCGCGGTACAGGCAGACTTCCACGCCACTCTCAGGCAGCCTGTCCAGGCGCGTGGGCGTCAGGCGCGTGTTGGGCGAGGCCCGGCTGATCATTCCACATCAGTGTTGATGCGACTGCGGTTGAACACATTGTTCTGCTTTCCCGGCCCGAGCCTGGTCCGCGGCTGCTGGTATGCTGGGCTGTCCATGGGGATTTGCGGGCCAATACCAGGCCAGCTGGTAGACCAGGCCAAAGCAGCTCGATGCGTGCTTCCGTGTCGCCGCCCCGCCAATAGAGCAGGCGGCTATGGGAATGTGTTATAGATTACTTCATGATTCCTCCACTTTATTTATAATGGTTCCTAAGAAGAAAGGCCTCTGCCATAGGAGCCGCCATGCAATCCACCGACAAGATCGTCGAGCTGTTTCGCCAAAAGGACCTGCGCATCACCCCCCAGCGACGGGCTATCTTTGAGTTGCTGGCCCAAGACGATACCCACCCCACGGCAGAAGAGATCTATCAGCGCGTCCTGGCGGTAATGCCCGATGTTTCGCGAACGACTGTCTACAATACGATTCACGAATTGCTCACCCTCGGGGAGTTGGCCGAGGTGGAGGAGCTGAGCGCGGCGGGGACGCGCTACGACACCCATACCAACCAGCACCATCACCTGTTTTGCCTGCGCTGCCGGACCCTGCTGGACATCGACCGGGACTTGGCCGGGCTGGACCTGGCGCCGGAAGAGACCTCAGGCTACCAAATCGTGCGCCGGCAGGTAACTTTTTACGGCTACTGCCCCAACTGTCAGGGAGATCCGGGCCCCACAGGCTCGGCTGCGCGCTGATCGGTGTGTAGAGTAGAGCTGATCAAGGAGGCAATCAGATGAGTGACGAAAGCAAGTGCCCGGTCACGGGCAAAACCTCCGCCCACCCGGTGGGCCGAGGCACGGCGAACCAAGAGTGGTGGCCGGACCAGTTGAACCTCAGGATCCTGCATCAACACTCGCCGCTGAGCAACCCACTGGGCGAGGATTTCAACTATGCTGAAGAGTTCAAAAAACTCGACCTGGCGGCCCTGAAGAAGGACCTCTATGCGCTGATGACCGACTCGCAGGACTGGTGGCCGGCCGACTACGGCCACTACGGCGGGCTGTTCATCCGCATGGCGTGGCACAGCGCCGGCACCTACCGCATGGGCGACGGCCGCGGGGGCGGGGGAACCGGCAACCAGCGCTTTGCGCCCCTCAACAGCTGGCCCGACAACGTCAACCTCGACAAGGCGCGCCGGCTGCTCTGGCCGATCAAGCAAAAGTACGGCCGCCAGATCTCATGGGCCGACCTGCTGATCCTCGCCGGCAACTGCGCGCTCGAGTCGATGGGATTCAAGACCTTGGGTTTCGGCGGCGGGCGCGAGGACATCTGGGAGCCGGAAGAGGACATCTACTGGGGGACCGAGAGCGAGTGGCTGGGCGACAAGCGCTACTCCGGCGACCGGGAACTCGAGAACCCTCTCGCCGCCGTGCAGATGGGCCTGATCTATGTGAACCCCGAAGGCCCGAACGGCAATCCGGATCCGGTGGCGTCCGGCCGTGACGTCCGCGAGACCTTTGCGCGCATGGCCATGAACGACGAGGAGACCGTCGCGCTCATTGCCGGCGGGCATACCTTTGGCAAATGCCACGGCGCCGGCCCGGCGACCCACGTGGGGCCTGAGCCCGAGGGCGCCCCCATCGAAGCGCAGGGCCTGGGCTGGAGGAGCAGCTTCCGCAGCGGCAAAGGCGGCGATGCGATCAGCAGCGGCCTCGAGGGTGCCTGGAAGCCGAGACCGACCCAATGGGATATGGGCTATCTGACCGTGATGTTTAAATACGAGTGGGAGCTGGTCAAGAGCCCGGCCGGCGCGTACCAGTGGCTGGCCAAGGATGTCGCCGCAGAGGACATGGTGGTCGATGCGCACGACCCATCCAAGAAGCATCGGCCAATGATGACCACGGCGGATCTCGCCCTGCGTTTCGACCCGATCTATGAGCCGATCGCGCGGCGCTATCTGCAGAACCCCGAGGTATTTGCGGACGCCTTCGCCCGGGCCTGGTTCAAGCTGACCCACCGCGACATGGGTCCCCGCTCGCGCTATCTCGGCCCGGAGGTCCCGGCAGAGGAGCTGATCTGGCAAGATCCGCTGCCCGCGGTCGACCATGCGCTGATCGACGAGAAGGACATCGCCGACCTGAAGCGCAAGATCCTGGCCTCGGGCCTGACGATCTCGCAGCTGGTCTCTACCGCCTGGGCCTCGGCGTCCACCTTCCGCGGCTCCGACAAGCGCGGCGGCGCGAACGGGGCGCGCATTCGCCTGGCGCCGCAGAAGGATTGGGAAGTGAACCAGCCGGCCCAACTGGCGGCCGTCCTGCAGATCCTGGAGCGGATCCAAAAAGAGTTCAACAGCGCGCAGTCCGGCGGAAAAAAGGTATCGCTCGCCGACCTGATCGTCCTGGGCGGCTGCGCCGGCGTCGAGCAGGCGGCCAGAAATGCCGGCCACGACGTGACAGTGCCCTTTACGCCCGGGCGCACCGATGCGTCGCCGGAGCAGACGGACGTGGCTTCGTTCGCCGTGCTCGAGCCGGCTGCCGACGGGTTCCGCAACTATCAGAAAACCCGCTACGCCGTGCGGCCCGAGGAGCTGCTGGTCGATCGGGCGCAACTGCTGACCCTGACGGCGCCAGAGATGACCGTTCTCGTCGGTGGTATGCGCGTCCTGAATACCAACGTCGGGCAGTCCCCCCACGGTGTCTTTACCAAGCGGCCGGAGGCGCTGACGAACGACTTTTTCGTGAACTTGCTCGATATGGGCACCGCGTGGCAGGCGGCCGCGGGAGCGGACGGCCTGTTCGAGGGGCGCGGTCGCGCCACCGGCGAACTCAGATGGACCGGCACCCGCGTCGACCTCATCTTTGGTTCCAACTCCCAGCTCCGCGCCATCGCCGAGGTCTATGCATGCGACGACTCCCAGGAAAAGTTTGTCCATGACTTTGTGGCAGCCTGGAACAAGGTGATGAACCTGGATCGCTTCGATCTCGCCTGATCGTAGGCTCTCCCACGGCCGTTTCGTTTGCCCGTCGTCGGGCAAGCCGGGGCATTTTCGACGCTTGCCCAGCGGGCCGCTTGATTTTCAGCGGTTCAGCAAAGCCCTGAATTCCGAGGGCACGCTGCCGCTGTGCGACCAAAGTCCTAGCCGCTCTGCCCTGGCTGCCCTATACTGAACTCGCTGCTTGTAGATGGCAAGACAAGGCCGCGACGGTATCGAGCGGCCATTTGAACGGGAAAATCTGAGGAGAACGAGATGAAGATCCTACGCGTTGCCGAAGCCCCCCTGGCCCCCAACCCCCACGGCGTGGAGGTGCGGCGGCTCCAGGAAACACCGCACGTGATGGCCTCCTTGGTCACCTTGCAGCCCGGCGAGTCGCTGAAACGGCACGTCACCCCCGTCGACGTCTTCTTCTACGTGCTGGAAGGGCACGGCATCGTCGAGATCGGTGAGGAGCGCGCCGAGGTGGAGCCGCACATGGTCGTCGACAGCCCGGCTCGCATCCCCCACCGGCTGCGCAACGAGGGGACCGCGACGTTCCGCTTCCTCGTCGTCAAGACGCCCCGCCCCACCGAGAACACCCAGATACTGTAAGGAGGAGCCATGGCGACACAGCAGGTCGTCTTTACCCTGGTCACCTTTCTGCACGATCTCTTTACCGTCGTCTGGATCGGCGGGCTCTTCACCCTGATCCTGACCGTTTTGCCGGCCGCGAAAAAGGTCTGGGGGCCGGGCCCCCAGGTCAAGCAGCTGCTGGACGCGATTCAGAAGCGCCTGAGCCCGCTGGTCTATGGGAGCATTGTGGGCCTGGCCCTGACAGGCCTGCTACTGGCCCGGCGCAACCCCGCCTTCGGCGGCCTCTTCTCCTTCGCCAATCCCTACGCGGCCGGCCTGGCGGCCAAGCACCTGTTGATGCTGGCGATGGTGGCCGTCACCCTCGTCCGCAGTGTGGCCCTGCGTCCGCGCGGCCTGCCGCGGGGTCCGCGGCCGGAAAAGCTCTCGCTGGCCCTCCTGCTGGTCAATGGGGCCCTCGGCCTTGTCGTGCTGTTCCTGAGCGCGCTCACCGCGGCCCTGGCGGCCGGCCCACCGGCGGCCTAGCGCGTCTGCCGGCCATCATCTCCCTGCCTCGCCTCCCCGTCTGGTTGTTTTCCCCCGCCGGCTGTGGTATACTCCCCGTGGAACACGCGCGAGGCCATACCATTCGTGGGGCAAGAGACCATGGGCGCCAAGGTGCTGGTCGTAGAGGACGAGCGCACCCTGTTAGAGACGCTGGAGTACAACCTGGCCCGCCAGGGCTACGAGGTTTCCACGGCGGCCAATGGCCGGACGGCCGTGGAACTCGCCCGGAGCGAACGCCCCGACGTGATCGTCCTCGACGTGATGCTGCCGGGCCTCGACGGCTTCGAGGTCTGCCGCATCCTGCGCCGGGAGATGAACGTGCCGATCCTCATGCTCACCGCCCGGGTGGACGAGGTGGACCGGGTTGTGGGCCTGGAAGTGGGCGCCGACGACTATGTGACCAAGCCGTTCAGCATGCGCGAGTTCCTCGCCCGCGTCAAGGCGCTCCTGCGGCGGGTACGACTCATCCGGGAGGAGCTGGCCGCCGGGGCCGAGGTCCCGCCGGCCGGCCGGGTAACCTTGGGTGACCTCACCCTGGACCTGGGGCGGGGTGAGGTGCAGCGGGGCGGCGCGGTGCTGCGCCTCAAACCCAAGGAGTACGATCTGCTGGTCTTTCTGGCCCGCAACCGCGGGATGGCGCTGTCGCGCGACCTGATCCTGGAACGGGTCTGGGGCTGGGACTATGCGGGGGAGACGCGCACGGTAGACGTGCACGTCCGTTGGCTGCGGGGCAAGATCGAGCCCGACCCGGCGGCCCCCACGCGCATCGTCACCGTGCGGGGGATCGGGTATCGTTTCGAAGGCTGATGGCCCGCCGCCGCGGCTTGGCCGTACAGGAGGTTCGGTGAGGCGCCGAATCAGCCCCTTGCCCCTCTACCTGACCCTTTCTTTCAGCGCCGACTTTTTGTTCTGGCTGATCTTTACGATCAACGCCATCTACCACGTGACGGTCGTCCGGCTCACCCCATTCCAACTGGTAATCGTCGGGACGATCCTGGAAGCGACCACCTTTATCAGCGAAGTGCCGACCGGCGTCCTGGCCGACGTCAAGAGCCGGCGCCTCTCGATCGTCATCGGCTATGCGGTGATGGGGGTGGGATTCATCCTCGAGGGCGCGCTGCCGTTTTTCTGGAGCGTGGCGCTGGCCCAGGTGGTGTGGGGCCTGGGCTATACCTTTACGAGCGGCGCAACCCAGGCCTGGATCGTGGACGAGATCGGCGTCGATCGCGCGGGCCAGGCCTTTGTGCGCGGGGCGCAGATGGCGCGCCTCGGCACCCTGGCAGCCATCCCGTTCAGCGTGCTGCTGGGGCTCGTCGCCACGGCGCTGCCCATCGTCGTCGGCGGCGGGCTGATGATCGTGCTGGCCGGTTTCCTGGCCCTGACGATGACCGAGGCCGGCTTCAGGCCAACGCCGCCCGAGGCCCGCACGACCTGGGGCATGATGCTCCAAACGGTGCGCAGCGCGCGCGGGCTGGTCCGGCGGCAGCCGATCCTACTCCCGATGCTGGCGATCGCCTTTTGCGGCGGCCTGTACAGCGAGGGACTCGACCGGCTGTGGACGGCCCACCTGCTGGAAAACTTTGCCCTACCCTGGCTCGACGTGCTGAAGCCGGCCGTCTGGTTTGGGGCCATCCGGGCGGTGGAGGTACTGGGCGGCATCGCCGCCACCGAGCTCGTACGCCGGCGGAGCGAAGCGCGCGGCACCGTCGGGCTGACCCGCTTGCTGATGCTCAACGCCGGCCTGACCGTCTTGGCCCTGGCCGGCTTCGCGCTGGTGCGAAATGTATGGGGGGCGCTGGCACTGTTCTGGGCGGTGGGGATGCTGCGTGCGGTCGCCAGCCCGCTCTACGACACCTGGTTCAACCAACGGATCGACGATTCCCAGGTACGCGCGACGATGTTTTCCGTCGCCAGCCAGATGAACGCCATCGGGCAGGTCGCCGGCGGGCCGGCCGTCGGCGCGGTGGGCAACCGCTCCCTCCGCGCGGCCCTGGCCGTGTCGGCGCTGCTGCTGTCGCCGGTGCTGCCGTTGTACGGGATCACGCGGCGAAAAGAAGGGACGCCCTGACGGGTCCCCTTGCGTCCGTCCGCCCTTTGAGCTATACTACACCTCAGTTGTATGCTCCACACATGCGCGGTATCCATGTTCGACAAGAAAGCTTTTCGCTACACCCTGTTCGCCCTACTCACAAGGAGTCGATCATGAACGACACCCCTGCACCTGCCGCCGCCAAGGTCCCGACCTGCGCGGAATGCCCCATCCGGAAAAAGGCCGAGGCGAAACCGAACACCCTCCTGGCCCGCCTGTGGCGCTGGCACACCACCTGGTGTCCCGGCTGGAAGGCCTACCAAAAGTACCTGGCCGAGCTCAAGTAGCGCGGCGCCGCCCGAGGAGGTGCCTATGCCGCAAGCCAGGACTGGCGCTGTATCCGCGACCGCGCCGCCGGCGCGCTCCCCCAACGTGCCGCTGCGCCGCAATCTTGCGGCGATCTATCTCGTGTCCCTGCTCATCGCCGCCCTTACGGTGGCCGCGTCCGTCGCCGGCATCGTGTGGCGCACGGCCGTCTACCCGACGGAAGAGCTGCGCGGCTCGTTCGTGGCCAACGACGTGGTCAACCTCGCGCTCGGAGTCCCGCTCCTGCTGGGCTCCATCGTGCTGACGTGGCGCGGCCGGCTCCTCGGGCTGCTCTTTTGGCCCGGCGCGCTGCTCTATGTCCTGTACAACGAGATTGCCTATCTCTTGGCGCTGCCGCTCAGCGGGGTCTGGCCCCTGCATCTCGCGCTGGTCGCGTTGGCCGCGTACACCGTCATCGGCCTGGTCGCCGCGATCGACGGGCCGGCGGTGCAGCAGCGGCTGACCGGGGCCGTGCCCACACGGTTGACGGGAGGCATCCTGGCCGGCCTGGGCCTCTTGTTCCTCGGGTTGGCCGTCAACAACCTGCTGGGCGCGATCCTCGGCGGAGCGCCGTTGACCGAGGCGGCGCTCGGCACCCAGGTGGCAGACGCGCTCGTCGTCCCGACCTGGATCATCGGAGGGCTCATGCTCTGGCGGCGCACGGAGCTGGGGTATGTGGCCGGCCTGGGGCTGCTCTTCCAGGCCAGCATGTTGTTCATCGGGCTGATCGCCTTCCTGCTGCTGCGGCCGCTGCTGTCCACGGTGCCCTTTGACCTGGGCGAAATCGTGGTGGTCGCGGTCATGGGGCTGATCTGCTTTGTCCCCTTGGCCCTGTTTGTGCGCGGTGTGGCCAGGAGGGCCAGGTGAAAGCGCTTGGTCGTGCGGCCTTGATCGCACGCCGGTTTTCCATCACCCAGGCTGGAATTTCGCCGGCCGCTGGCGCGGCGGAACGGGCCCCATCTTGACAAGCGGGACACAGTTCGCTTCGGGCTCGCAGTATCCATTTCCAAGCGTTCGGAGGTAGCGCATGAAAACCCTCGTAGTCTACGATTCGGCCTATGGCAACACGGAAAAGATCGCCCAGGCGATCGGCAGCGCCCTGGGGGCCCCGCCCGACGTCGAGGTCCGCCGCGTTGGCGACGCGCAGATCGGGCAGCTGGCCGGCCTGCGGCTGCTCGTCGTCGGCTCCCCGACCCAAAAGTTCACCATGCTGCCGGCCGCCGCGGATTTTCTCAAGCGCATCCCGCCGAACGGACTGCACGGCATCCGCGTGGCGGCCTTTGACACCCGCATCGACGTGGAGAAAAGCGGCCCGGCCTTTTTGCGCCTGATGGTCAGCTGGTTTGGCTACGCGGCGGAAAAGATCGCCGCCCGGCTGCGGAAAAAGGGCGGGGTCGAGGCCGGCCCGCCGGGAACCTTTTTCGTCAAGGCGACCACCGGCCCCCTGGCCGAGGGGGAGCTGGAACGGGCCGCGGCGTGGGCCGGGCAGATCGCCGCGGGCTAGCCAGTCGCGGATGCGAGCCGGGGAGCACCCTGGCCGGGGCGGCCCTGGCCCAAGCGGAAGGCGGCGTCACCGGAGGGCTCCTGCCATCGCCCGACTGACCCAGTCTACCCGAGAGTTGCCCCCGTCGCTTCTGGCGTCGGGGGGATTTGGCGATGGGCCGTAGATAGCGTGCTACAGATTTACGCCAGCAACCGCCGTTCCACAATCGGGGCACGCTTCCGAGTGCAGGTCGTTGGCGACCATCGCGAACCCGCGCCGCACGATCAGGGTGCGGCTGCATACGGGGCAGAGCGTATCCAACGAACCACGCGTCGGCACGTTGCCGATATAGATGTACCGTAGCCCCTCCTCCTTCCCGATATCGCGGGCCTTTTCCAGGATAGAGAGCGGGGTCTCCCCGGGGGTACGCATGCGATACGCGGGGACGAAGCGAGTCACATGCCAGGGGGTCTCAACCCCCAACTGGGCCACGAAGCGCGCTGTTTCGCGCAACTCGGCAGGGTCATCATTGACATTCGGCACGACGAGGGTCGCGATTTCCAACCAGACTCCCTGTCGTTTGATGGTGGCGATGCTGTCCAGCACCGGCTGCAGCCGCGCCCCCATGTGCTGGCGGTAGGTCTCGTCGCGGAATGATTGGAGTCCCACATTGGCCGCGTCCAGGTAGGGGGACAGCTGTTCCAGCATCTCTGGGGTCATGTAGCCGTTGGTCATATAGATATTGGCCAGGCCGGCCTCGTGGGCCAGACGGGCCGTGTCGTAGGTGAACTCGAAGTCAACCGTCGGCTCGCCGTACGTGTACGTGATGCTGTGGCACCCGGCCTGGCGAGCCCGGGCGACGACCTGTTCGGGGCGCGCTTCCTCACCACCGGGGAAAGCGTGCGCCCCGGGCCGTGGCGAGAGGCCGGCGGTTGGACACCATGAACAGCGAAAGTTGCACCCGGGCGTGGCAAGCGAATAGGTCTTGGAACCAGGATGAAAGTGAAAGAGCGGACTCTTCTCTACCAGGTCGATCTGCGGGGGGCCGGCCTGACCGTAGACGAGCGAGTAGAGTGTGCCGTCCCGGTTCTCGCGCACCTGGCAGACGCCGGCCTGGCCCGCGGCGATCGTACACAGATGCGCACAGAGGTAGCAGCTTACCCTTTGTCCTGCCAGCTTGTGGTAGAGCAAGGCTTCTCTCATCTTTCCTGTCCTGCCGGAGTCGCTCGTAGCGGGGTCATAGAAGCCCCAGCCAGCCTGCCACGGCGCGGCCCCACTGCCACAAGGTGCGCTGTACCTCCCCGCTGGGGAGGCGAACCGCTTCAGGCCCTGCAGCTTGGCGCAGGGCCAGCAATGCGGCCCGCTGGCGGGCTCGTACCGTCCGTGCCGGTCGGGAGCGCTCGCCGGGCGTAGCAGCAACGTGCGGCGCGGCTGTCCGGCGGCCGGCGTAGCGAGGCCGGGACAGCAGCGTGGTGATCGTGGAGTGTTCGGACAAGGCCATCGTCTTGCTCCTGCCGGTCGTCCCAGCGGCTGGAGAACCCGGGGCCGGAGCCCGCGAGTTCCGCGTTGCCGATCATGGTATGCGTCCATAGATATCATAAGGCCTGGGCGGACTGCTGGTATCGGGCGAGTGGCTGATTTCTATTCCGCCATGTGGCTGAGGATAGCCACACGCGGCCGGCGGCAATGGCCAGGATGGCCATCACGATGCCGAGTTCGGTGAAGCGCACCCCAGCAGATTGCGTTCGACCTGCGGGACCGATCGCTGGGGAAAACAAGCCGCGGCGCCGGACGGACAAGCGCCGGGATGCGGCGACTCTCCTCATCCCCGGTCGGCGTACTGCCAGCAGGAGTCCCCCCCCTGGGGTCAGCATACACGCCCCCCCCGGTGCGTCTGGCACCTGGGGGGGGCGCCTACTCCGGGTGGTGGATGTTTCCCTTTGTCAGCAAGATGGACAACCGCTGGAGCGCGTGACCAGGTTGTGCTGGAGGGCAAAGGAGGCCGCTTCGACGCGATTGGTAACCCCGAGCTTGGAGAGGATATTGCTGACGTGCGTCTTGACGGTGGCCCGGCCAAGGACCAGGCGTTCGGCGATTTGGGTGTTGTTGAGTCCCTCGGCCAGCAGTTGCAGGATCTCGCGCTCGCGCCCCGTCAGCTCATAGTCCGAGACCACCGGCCGGCCGGCCACCTCCATCAGGCTGCGAAACGCCTCCGGCGCCAGCGTCGGTTTGCCCTTGGCCGCGGCGCGGATGGCGTTGGCCAGGTCGTCGATGGAAATGTTCTTCAGGAGGTAGCCGATCGCGCCGGCCCGCAGGGCGTGCTCGACGAGCTGATCTTCGGCGAAGCTGGTCAGCGCAATCACCTGGATCTGGGGGTTGGCCTGGCGGATGGCCTGGGTCGCGGCGACGCCATCCATCTCGGGCATCACCAGGTCCATCAGCACGACGTCGGGCTTGACCCGGGAACAGAGGCGGACCGCCTCCACACCATTGGCGGCCTCGCCGGCCAACTCCAGGTCGGGGAATGACTCCAGAAAAACAGACAGCCCACTGCGCACCATGTCGTGATCGTCCACGATGACCACACGAATCGGCTCAGGCATTGCTACCTCCTTCTTGGTTGGCCGGCCAGGCCACCAGGACTTCAGTCCCGACTCCCTCCTGGCTGGAAACCTGCAGCGTGGCGCCGATCGCTTCGGCGCGCTCGCGCAGGATGCCCAGTCCCAGCCGGTCGGGCGGGATGTGCCGCGGGTTAAACCCCCGGCCGTTATCCCGGACGCGCACTTCGACCCACGAACCCAGGTCGCGCAGGCTGATCTCGACCTTGGTGGCCCGGGCATGCTTGCTGATGTTGTTCAGCGCTTCCTGGGCGATGCGGTACAGAGCGATTTGCACATTGGGGGGGTACGAACGCTTGCTGTCGACAGCCAGCGTCACCTGAACGCGGCTGCGGCTGGTAAAGGCATCCACGAGCTGCTGCAAGAGATCGGGTATCTTGCCCTCGGCCAGGGCGGTCGGGCGCAACTCCAGCAGGAGGGTACGCATTTCGGACAGGGCCCCCCGGGTCAACTGCTGCAGCTGCTCCAGCCCCTGCCGCACACGCTCCGGTTTGCGCTCCCACAGGCGGGGCAGAGACTCGGCAATGACGCTGGCCGAGAAGAGGGTCTGGCTGACGGCGTCGTGCAGCTCGCGCGCCAGGCGGCTGCGTTCGCCGAGCACCGCCGTCTCACGAGCCCGGTTGTGCAGATGGATGTTTTCCAGGGCGATGGCCGCCGCCGCGGCCAGCGTCTCGAGCAGGATCAGGCTCTCGGCATCGAAACCGCCTTCTTTCTGTCGCACCACCTCCAGAACGCCAAGGACCTCCTCGTGTGCCGTCATCGCTGCCGCCAGGACGGCACCGGAAGGGAACACGTGGGGGGCATCCACACGGGCCATGAAGCGGGCATCCTCGCGGGTGTTGTTGACGAGGACACTCTGGCGCTGTTGGCCGACCCAGCCCGCTAGCCCCTCGCCCAGATGCGCGCGCATTCCCAGGTCACACTGGTCGACCCCCACGTACGATGCCGCTTGACAGACCAGGTCGCCCACCTGGACCGGGTCACGGAGCCAGACGATGCTGCCGTCGGCCGGAAAGACTTCGCGCGCGGCGCGCGAGATCCGGTCGAGGAGGGTGGAAAGCTCAAGGGCTGCCCCCAACTCCTGGCTGAGCTGGTTGAGCAGGCGCAGGTTGCGGTTGCGCCGCTCCAGCTTCTCTGCCTGCTGCGCCAGCTCGGCATTGACCTGCTCCAACTGCTTCTGGGCAGCCCGCAGCTCGCTGACGTCGGTCAGGGTGGCGACCGCGCCCAACTGGTGCCCTTGCGCCCCGCAGATGGGAGCCGCACTGATCAGCACCATCTGCGGAGGCTCGTCTGGGTCGACTGCCCAAGACAGGGCCGAGTTCCGTACCGTGTGTCCCTGGAGGGCCTGATAGGAAGGCCACTGCTCGACGTGGGTCAGCGGTGCGCCGTCGGCCAAGCGTACCCCCAGGCCGCTGACGCGCTCGGCCATGGGCCGGGCGATATCCCCCTCCTCATATCCCAGCAGCTCCCGAGCCGGCGCATTGATATTGACGATCTCGCCTTGGAGCCCATAGACCACTACTCCATCGGCGATGGAGGCAAAGACCGCATCAAGTTCCCCGGCCCGGCGCTCGACATCGGTTCGGGCCTGGATGTGACGCAGCCCCAGGGAAGCGACCGTGGCCAACTGGGTCAGGAGGAGCTCGTCCTCAGGCGTGAAATCACCTTGCCGCTTGTCCGACGCCATGATGAGGCCCATCGGCTGGTCTTCCAGGCCAAAGAGCGGTGTCCCAAGCAGTCCGCGCAACGGGATGTGCCCGGTGGGCAGCCCCCACCAGTCCAGGTGTTGTTCCAGTTCGTCGACCGACAGGCGGAGCGGAGCCCTCTGCTCGATGAGCCGCATATAGATACCGCCTCGTTCGATGACAAAGCTCTCGCCCGGCGGACAGGGCTGAACTCCTTCGACACGCGAGGTGGCGCCGACCTGGAAGACACCCTGTTGATAGCCATGTCCGGCGATGCAGATGCCGGCCCCCACCAACTCGCAGGCGGCATCGACCACGCTCTGCAGGAGACCCGGTATGGTTGTCTCCGCGAGCACCCGCTGGGAGATTTGGAGCAGGGTCGTGAGACGGCCCGCGCGCTGTTCGCGCTCTTGCTCGAGCCCTTTGCGCTCGGTGATGTCGTCAAAGACGGTGGCAAACTGGCCCGGCTCCAGGGCAAACACCGAGATACGAAAGTGCTTTTCCATCGGCGGAAAGTACGCCTCAAAGTGTACCGGCTGCCCCGAGGTTGCCACCTGGGCATAGGTCTCGAGATAAGGGGGCTCCCCTGAACCGTAGAACGTGGAAGCGAGCTGGCCAACCACCCGCGCCCGGGGCAGTCCGGTGATGCGCTCGTAGGCCGGGTTAACGTCCAGGAGTATGTAGTCAGCCGCCTGCCCCTGCGCGTCATAGATGATCTCGTGCAGTGCGACGCCCTCGATCATCGACGTGTAGAGACCGCGGAACCTCTCTTCGCTTGCGCGCAGCAATTCTTCGGCCCGTTTGCGCTCGGTGATGTCGTGCACCATGCCCACCGAGCGCGCAATTCTGCCGCTGTTATCCCGCTGGTGCTCACACTTCTCATGGACGATGCGGACCTCGCCGGTCAGCTTGTGGACCACTCGATGCTCGAGTTCATAGGTATCGCGGCTCTCGCGCACCGAGTCGAAATAGGCCGCATCGACTGCCGCACGGTCATCCGGGTGCACGTGCTCCAAGAAGGCTTCGTACGTTGCCTCGAATTCGAGCGGCTGGAGGCCAAAGATACGATAGACCTCCTCCGACCACACCAGCTTATTACTTGCCAGGTCGAGTTCCCAGCTTCCGAGGTGGGCAATCTCCTGCGCCCGGGCTAGACGCTCCTCGCTCGCCCGCAGCGTCTCTTCGGCCCGCCGCCGCGCGGTCAGGTCGTGGGTGACGCCCAGGACTTCCTGAACCTGGCCCTGCTCATCGAGCAGGGGCACGCAGGTGATCTGGAGCGCACGCCGGTTGCCTTCGGCAAGCGGCAGGTCGGCCTCCAGGTACTGGACCTCCCCAGTCTCTAGCGCCGCCCGCAGCGTGGGCAGCCAGACCTCGCAAACCTCTGCCGGCCAGATTTCATCATCCCGTTTGCCGATGTAGCTGGACGGGACGCGCCCAGTCACCGCTCTCGTCGCGGTGTTGATGTACTGGATTCGGAGGTCGCGGTCATAAATGACCAGGACGTCAGGCATGTTCTCGATCGCACCCCGAAAACGCTTCTCGCTTGCCGCCAGATCCGCCGTGCGTTCGACCACGCGGCGCTCCAGCGTCTCGTTCGCTTCTCGCAGGGCCCGCTCGGCCCGGTTGCGCTCGGTGATGTCGAGGCCCATTTCCAGGATCAGGTAGGATCCATCCGCGTCGGCAAAAGGAAAGTCGTAGACGTCATACTCGCGGTTGTCCGGCCCGGTCCATTCCCAGTGGTGCGGCGCCCCGGTATCCAGCACCCGGTACGTCTCACACCCCTCGCAGGGTGCGTCGCGGTGAAAGAGAAAGTCGTAGCAGCGCCGGCCTTGGGACTCGCCGAACCGTTCGCGGAAGACACGGTTGGCAAAGGTGGCGTGGTATTCTGGTGTCAGGAGGACCACATAGGCCGGCAGCGTTTCCAACACATCGTTGAAGCGCTGCCGCTCGGCTACGGCGGCCGCCTCGGCCCGCTGGTGCTCGGCGATTTCCTGCTCGAGTGCGCGATTGGCCTCTCGGAGTTCGGCCGTTCGTTCCGCGACGCGGAACTCGAGCAACTCCTTGGCTTTCCGCAGGGCCTCCTGGGACTGTTTGCGTTCGGTGATGTCTGCGACGGTGACCACCACGCTGATGCCGGGGACCGCTAAGGGGGCGGCGCCCACGCTGACCCAGAAGGGGTCTCTCCCTTCCTCAACGATGCCGATCTCGACATCCTGGATGGCGCGCTGCTCCCGAAAGACACGTGCGCTGGGCAGATCCTCGACAGACATTGGGCTTCTGTCGGGCCGGATGTACCGGCGTCCCGCGTAGGCGCCGGCCAGAAGCCCATCGTGCGGCATCCGAAGAATCCTAGCCAGCGCCGGGTTCGCATCTACGACCCGGCGCTGCTCGTCCATGAGGGAGACGCCGACGGGCAAAGCATCAAAGATCTGCCTGAACTTGGCCTCGGACTGGCGCAGCGTCTCCTCATCCAGCCTGCGCTGCGTGACATCCCGTGCGTAGAGGTTCACATAGCCCGCCGTGGCAATCGGGATAATATCGACAGAATAGACCCGCTCACCCACCTCGGTATCCACCGTCCGCGCCGACTGGGCGACCAACACTTGCGCGATCACCTCGCGCCAGTACTGGGGAACGGGCTCGCCGACGGCGCGGCCCCACGCCCGCAGCATCGGCAAGCTGGCCAGATTGGCATAGAGCAACACCCCATCCTGGGCCACGCGCAGCACCGGGTTGGGATTCTCCTCTGGAAAGCGCGCCATGACCTGGAGCGCTATCTCCGCCTGCCGGCGGTCGGTGATGTCGATGCCCGCAGCGGCCAGGTGCTCGGCGGCTCCCTGCGCGTCGGCCGGGTCGGCGGCCGTATCCAGGATGGCAGCGGCAAAGTCACGCTCCGTGTGCCACGCCTCCTCGGCGCTAGTGCGCCGGGCGACTTCCTCCTGCAGCGCGGCGTTGGCCCGGTTGCTCTCTGCGGTGCGTTGTTCTACCCGCTGTTCCAGCCTGGCGTGCGCGCGGTGCAGCGCCGAGTCGGCCTCGCGGCACTCCACGGAGGAAACCAGCATCTCGGCCAGGGAATCGAGGAGGGCCTGCTCTTCGGCTAGGAAGGGGCCTGCCCCGCCAGCCGGCACCGGCTCCCGGTAGCAGACCTCGACGACGAGGTTGCCTCGCCGCGACGTGGGTCGCTCCGCCCGCTGTGCGCAGGGTGTCGCCCCAAAGCGCGGGGAAGTGTACTCCCGTCCATCCAGCGTGATCCGCGCGGCGGCTCTCTCGGGGTCGCGCC
>Ga0302250_1000221_pt1 | contig 69482 bp, 51 predicted proteins | sample AAG_RA_Asp_MG_FD_193536 | JGI IMG/M metagenome (GOLD analysis project Ga0302250, IMG submission 193536) | Enriched activated sludge microbial communities from anaerobic digester in WTTP, New Holstein, Wisconsin, United States - AAG_RA_Asp | ecosystem: Engineered > Bioreactor > Anaerobic >... | reverse complement strand
TTGCGGCCGCGCCGCACCGCCAGATAGATGCCGAGGAGAAAGGAGATGGCGAGGGCGAATCCGTAGGAACGCATCTCGAAGGCGCCGATTTTAAAGAGCACGGGGTGCATGAAAATTCCTCCGCAAGAGAGTGATCAGCAGTGGTTCCGAGGGAGAACGCCGGAGTGCAGGCTACAGTCCCGCCGCCGATGTTTCTGCCGGAATCAGAAATAACGCTGGGTGATGGCGTTCGAAAGCAGGGCCGCCATGGTCATATTGGTCAACATCGCCGACCCCCCGTAGCTGATAAAGGGGAGCGGGACCCCCGTCACCGGCATGATTCCCATGGTCATGCCGAGATTGACGATCGCCTGAAAAGCGAAAATGGTCGCCATACCCATCGCGGCCAGGCTGGCGAAACGGTAGCTGCTGGAAGCGGCGATCTTGATGGCGCGCATGATGAAAACAAAAAAGAGGGCGAGGACGGCCAGCGAACCGATAAAGCCCCACTCCTCAGCGAGCACGGAAAAGATGAAATCGGTATGCTGCGCCGGCAGAAAACGCAGCTGGGTCTGGGTGCCGTGCAGCAGCCCCTTGCCGAAAATACCCCCGGAGCCGATCGCCACCATCGACTGGATGATCTGATAGCCCACTCCGCGCGGATCCTCGACCAGCCCGAGAAAGGTGAGGATGCGCTGCTGCTGATAGCCATGCAGGCCGCTCCACACCAGGGGGGAGAGGGTGCCGACGAAGACATTCATCACAAAAACCGTCCAGGCCACCCGCTTGCCGCGCCGGGAGAGATAGAGGACCACGCTGATGAGCAGAATGACGGCGCTGAAGGCGTAATAATTGAACGAGGCCAGAAAGGCAAAGAGGGGCGCAACCACGACAAAGATGGTGAAGGGACTGAGGCCGCGCCAGTAGAGCACCGGAATGACCATCGAAAGATAGACCAGACTGGTGCCGAGATCGGGCTGCTTGAGCACCAGCACAAAGGGGGCGAGGACGATGGCGAAGGCAATGAGCAGGTTCTTCAGCCGGTTGGGATTGGCATGCTCAGGCGAAAGAAAGCGGGCCAGGGTCAGCACCACTACCGGTTTCATGAACTCTGAGGGCTGAACCTTGATCCCTCCCACCTCGAACCAGCGCTGCGCCCCGCCGCTGATCGAACCCACCAGATCGATGCCCAGAATCATCACCAGCAGGATGCCGTAAAGGGGATAGGCGAGCGAGAAGATGATATGCAGCGGCACATAGGTGAGGGCGAAGAAGAGCAGCAAGCCGGCCACAACCCAGATGATCTGCTTGTAAAAATTGTCATGGATCGCCGCCACCCTGCTGCCATGGGTCGCGCTGTAAACCGCCAGCAGACTGAAAAGGGAAAAAAGCAGGACGCAGATCAGGATGACCTTGTCCACCCGGGTATTGCGGATCTCATCGAGCATGGTGCACTCTCTAGGGTTTGGGCGCCGCAGCCAGCGCTGGCGACTTTTTTTGCAGATCGAAATAGCGGCGCAGCAGCCGCCCGGCGATCGGCCCGGAGGTCGCCCCGCCGCCGCCGCCGTTCTCGACCAGAACGCAGATCGCCACCTCGGGATGGTCAAAGGGAGCGAAGCCGACATACCAGGCGTGCGGCTCACCGTGGGGATTCTGCGCAGTGCCGGTCTTGCCGGCTACCACGACATCGTCCAGATAACTGTTGTGCCCGGTCCCGCCCGGACTGTTGACCACCCGGTACATTCCTTCCCGGATGATATCATAGGTGGCGTCCGAAATCCCCTCGACTGTGCGTGGAGCGAGCTTTTGCCTGAAAAAGCTCTGGGTGCGTGGATCGTAGATCTTGTGGACCAGATGAAGGGGATAGTAGCGCCCCTTGTTGGCGATGATGGTCGTGTACTGGACCATCTGCACGGGGGTGACGAGCAGATCGCCCTGGCCGATGCCGAGGTTGAGCATCATACCGTTGGTCCAGCCTTTTTTGCCGAAGGCGTGGTCGAGATAGGCGCGGTCGGGCAGGGTTCCTTTCTCCTCGGCCGGCAGATCGATCCCGGTCCGTTTGCCCAGGCCGTAACGGCTGGCATAGAGCGCCCATTCATCGACGGTGAGGCGCAAGCTCAACCGGTAAAAATAGACATTGCACGAGACCTTGAGGGCGTCGATCAGGTTGAGAGAGCCGTGGCCCCCCTTGTTCCAGCAGGAGAAGACGCGGTCGCCGAAGCTGACGCCCCCTCCGCAGGAAAAATAGGTCTCCTGGTTGGCCTTGCGCTCCTCCAGTGCAGCGGTCGCGGCGACCATCTTGAGGGTTGAGCCCGGGGGATAAGAACTCTGAATCATCCGGTCATAGAGGGGTTTGGCCGGATCGTTGACCAGCCGCTGCCAATCCTCGTTGGTGAGGGTGCCGGTGAAAATCTCGGGGTCGAAATCGGGCTTGCTGCAGAGCGCCAGCACCCCCCCGTCGCGGGTGTCGACCATCACCAGGCCGCCCCGCTTGTCAGCGAAGAGCGAGTCGGCCAGGGCCTGCAAATTCGCATCCAGGGCGAGATAGAAATCCCTGCCCCGCTTGGCGGCCTGTTCGCTCGAACCGGTCTGATCGCTGGCCATGCGCCCGACCGCATCGACGATGACCACCTTGTAGCCGACCTGGCCGCGCAGCTCCCGGTCATAGTAGGCCTCAAAACCCTTCTTGCCCACCAGATCCCCCGGCAGCATGTCCTCCTCCTGCCGCCGCTGCAGCTCACTTTTGGAGATCTCCCCGATATAACCGAAGAGATGGGGCGACTTTAGTCCGGCCGGATAGGTGCGCCGCGATTCGATCTCGTAGGTGACACCCGGATACTCGAGCTTGTGCTCCTCGAGCTGCACCAGTACGCCATAGTCAATGTCCCGGCGGAGTTTGAAGGGGAGAAAGGGATTGTCCGCACGCGCCAACCGGCGTTTGATTTCATCGGGTGTTTCCTGCATCAGCCCGGCGAGAAAGGCAAGCGACTTGTCGTTGTTGCGCACCTCGATGGGGATGACGCTGAGAACATAACTGGGCCGGTTCTCCACCAGCGGGGTACCGCTGCGGTCGTAGATGATACCGCGCGGCGGCTCGAGGCGCAGCCGGCGGGAACGGTTTTTCTCCGACTGGACCGCATACTTTTCCCGCTGCAGGATCTGCAGATTGAAAAGCTGCCCCGCCAGGGCGATAAAGGCCCCGGTGATGATGAGCTGGATGATGCGGGTGGTGCGGTCAGGGGAGAGCATGGCTTGACATCGGACCGGTTAAAACAAGGTTGAAGGCTCGGTTTTGTAGATCTTTTCCCAAATGGATTCTGGCACGACCGCGAAGATGATCAAGGCCCAGAACAGGGTATAGACCGCAGGCAGAAACACGGCCATGAGCAGACCGGTCAGCCAGCCCGCCGCGCCGTGCACATTGAGCAGGTAGAGGAAAAGATTGTGGACGAGGGCGAGCAAGCCGACGATGAGTCCGGCGGTGAGGCTGTAGGCGCTCTGGAGTGAGCGGTAGCTCATCATCGAGCCGGCGATAAAGGCGACCAGGCTGAGGACAAAGGCATGGCTGCCGATGAGGCCGCTGGTCAGCGAATCCTCGATGAAACCGACCGCCGCCCCCCAGATCGTCCCCTGCCCGCGCCCGGCGTAGAGGGCGATCGCGCAGACGGCGATGAGGAGGAAATCGGGATTCACCCCCGCGATCGCGACCAGGTCGCTGACGCCATGCTGCAGGCCAAGCGCCACCGCCACCATGATCAGGTAGTAGATAAAATTCATCTCGGCCTCTCCCCGGCGGAACCCTGAATGATATAGACCTCCCGCAGCCGGGTGATGTCCACCTTGGTTTCGATGTAAATCCTGCGGTACATCCCCGCTTCGGCATCGTCAATCGAGGAGACCACCCCCAACTTCAGCCCCGGCACGTAGATGGAGTTGGTGCCCGAGGTGACAATGACATCTCCCTTGCGCACATCCCCGCTCAGATAGATCCCGGTCAAAAGGCCGCGGTTGTAACCCTCCCACTTGAACATCCCCTCGAGGCGGTTGCGCTGGATCACCGCCGCACAGCTGAAGGCGCGGTCATCGTAGGACTGCACCAGCGAGTAGGTGGGTGAGACCGCGATGACGCGGCCGACCAGGCCGTCGGCGGCGACCACGGTCATGTTGACGCGCACCCCCTCCCCGGCCCCCGCGTCGACGATGAGCGGCGCCATGCCCGGCTGCTGCTGGCGACCGATGACCGTGGCCGCGATCAGAGGGTAGGGTGCGGTCATTTTAAAGCCGAGAAGCTGGCGCAGGCGGCCGTTCTCGTACCAGGCCTCCGCCATCTGGGCGTTCTTGAGCTGCAGGACCGCGTTGAGCTCGCGCAGCTTGCGATTCTCTCCGCCGAGGCCGAAGTAACCCCGCAGTTTGGCCAGGGGGGAGGTCATGCGGCCGACGATCTCGAGATTGAGGGTATGCAGTCCGCCCAGGGTGCGTGCATCATTGGCGAAAAAGAGAGCGCCAAGGGAGAGGGTCAGGGCCGCAAGCAGAATCAGCCAGTCCCACCAGTAAGAGGCTCTATTCTTGGTCTTTTCCACTACTCATCCATCAGGCTTGATCGTTCGGGGCCGGCAGCGGCTCATAGGGACGCCCCTCCCGCCCATCCCACTGGCGGAGGGAGGGCACCCCCGCCTCGATCATCGCATAGGTAAAACCCTCCATCCAGGCGCCGGCATTGACATACCATCCCCCGCCGTGGGGGAGCAGGGCCGGCACATGGGAATGGCCAAGCACGACCAGATCGTGGCCGGCATCAATCTGGCGGCACGCCCAGGCGCGGTAATCGGTGTCATCATGGTGCTTGTCCCGCGCCGATTCGCGGCTGAGATGCGAACAGAAGAGGGCGAAGGGGATGCCCAGATCGGGGTGGAGCAGCCGGTAGCCGGCGATGGCGGCGGGATGGCGCAGCACCCGCTTCATCAGACGGTAGAGATGGTCCCCGGCCATGAGGCCGTCGCCATGGCGGAGAAAGATCCTCCGGCCGGCCTGGAGCAGGAGGAGCCCCTCCTCATGCAGGGCGACCCCCGCCTCCGCGCGAAGAAAAGAGCCCATCCAAAAGTCGTGGTTGCCGGCGAGGTAATCGACCGGAACCCCGGAATCGACCAGATCAGCGAGCTGGACGAGGATGCGGAAATGGCGGCGGGGGATGACGTGGCGGTATTCGAACCAGAAATCGAACAGATCGCCGCAGAGAACCAGCTGGCAGTCGCTCCGGCCGTGCAGCGAGCGCCAGAACGAGATCAGCCGATCGTGTTTTTCCTCCTCGCGCGCCGATTGCTGGGCGCCGAGATGGGCATCGCCGAGCAGATAAATCGTGGGGCGCGCCTCGCGCGCCGGGCCTTGCGTCTCCAGGGGAACCCTCTCCTATAATAGATCGAAATTTAAGGATATAGACGCTGAAAAGCAAGCATGAACTTCCGCCCTGCGCGGCCCCGGCGAAAAACAAGCTACCCCCCAAAATCTCGGTCCCACCCAAAGATAATTAAATAAAAAATTGTATTTTACCTGCCAGAAACACCTTGTAAAATAGATGGCCTCATGACGAGGGCACAGGCCGAGAGCATGCTGAAAATCGTACGGAGGGATTGGGGTACGCGGCACTATGTGGCAGGTGGGAACCAGATTCCGGGGGGTACGCGGCGCAAGGCAGCAGGTGGGAACCAGATTTCGGGGGTACCCTGGGCGAAAAAAAGTTGACAAAGATGAAAAAGTTGCCTAAGTTTAACGTTCCAAAAAAGAGGAGTTGTGCGATTTGTCGCTTGAAGCCAATACCCCCATCTATTCACCCCTGCGCCACTATTCGGCCTACGCCAAGGTCAATCTCGGGCTGCGCGTCCTCGGCCACCGCGAGGATGGATACCACGAGCTGGAGACCATCTTCCAGGAGATAAGCGTCCGCGATGTCCTCACCATCGCCGTGCTGCCGGAGGGCATCACCATCGGCTGCTCCGATCCGGTCATCCCGGTGGATGAGGGCAATCTCGCCTGGCGGGCTGCCGACCTGCTGCGCAGGAGCGCCGGGATCGGGCTGGGCTGCAATATTCAGATCAAGAAGAATATTCCCACCGGCGCGGGCCTGGGCGGGGGCAGCAGCGACGCCGCCGCGACTCTCAAGGCCCTCAACCGGGAGTGGGGGCTCCACTGGCCCCTCGAACGCCTGCTGCCCCTGGCGGCTGAGCTGGGCTCGGATGTCCCCTTTTTCCTGCGTGGCGGCTGCGCCCTCGGCCGCGGCCGCGGTGAAATCCTCCAGCCCCTGGCCATCCCCCAGGGCTGGTGGGGGGTGCTGGTCTACCCCAATCTGACGATTTCCACCCGCTGGGTCTATGAAAACGCGAATTTTGACTTGACAAAATCGTTAAAAAACAGTAAATTTTACAGCTTGACCGGTTTTGCCGATAAACTTTCCGACTGGGATATCCACCTGGTTAACGATCTCGAACCTGTTGTTTTCAATAAATATCCGTATTTGAAAAAACTGGTGGACGGGTTCAAGCGGGCCGGGGCATTCTACGCTCGCATGTCCGGCAGCGGTTCGGCTATTTTCGGCCTGTTCCTGGACAAAAGCGACGCCTTGAGCGCCCTGGCGAAGACGGAGAGCTCCTACACCACGTTTCTTTTTCATCCGGTGGCGGGCCCCGCCCTCTGAGGCGCATCCCCACCCGCATCACTCTCTGGGGCGTCGTCAAGCGGTAAGACACGGGATTTTGGATCCCGCATTCGGAGGTTCGAATCCTCCCGCCCCAGCCCTGTGAAAAGGGAAGGAATGGCGAAAGTCTGCCTGGATTTTCGTCCTTTTTTTATTTCCTCCCTTCTGACGAAACAAGATCGATACAGGTCCCAATGGCGCAAGATCGCGAGATGAAGATTTTCTCCGGCCGGGCGAACCAGCCCCTCGCCCAAAAGATAGCCGGAGCCCTGAAAAAGAACCTCGGGCAGATTTCACTGAAAAATTTCTCCGACGGCGAGATCTGGGCAAAATATGAGGAGAACATCCGCGGCACCGATCTCTTCCTCATCCAGCCCACCCACGCCCCGGCGGAGAATCTGCTCGAACTGCTGATCATGATCGATGCCGCACGCCGCGCCTCGGCCAAACGCATCACCGCGGTCATCCCCTATTTCGGCTATGCCCGCCAGGACCGCAAGGATCAGCCGCGCGTGGCCATCTCCGCCAAACTGGTCGCCAATCTCATCACCACCGCCGGCGCGGACCGCATCCTGACCATGGACCTGCATGCGCCCCAGATCCAGGGCTTTTTCGACATCCCGCTGGATCATCTTTACGCCGCCGCCGTCTTCATCGAGCACTTCCGCAAGATGAAATCGCCCGAGCTGGTGGTCGCATCACCCGATATCGGCGGTATCTATCTCGCCCGCGCCTATGCCCGCCGCCTGGGCACCGAGATGGTGCTGCTCGAAAAACGGCGCCCGAAACACAACATCGCCGAGGTCAGCCGCCTCATCGGCGACGTCAAGGACAAGGATGTCCTCCTCGTCGACGACCTGGTCGACACCGCCGGCACCCTCATCGCCGGGGTCCAGGTGCTCAAAGAGAAGGGCGCCCGCAACATCTACGTCGCCTGCACCCACGGTATCCTCTCCGGCGAGGCGGTGCAGAGGATCGCCAACTCAGAGATCAAGAATTTCTTCATCTCCGACTCGGTCGTTGTCAGCAAGGAGAAACTGATCGACAAAATCATCACCCTCAGCGTCGCCGAATTGCTCGCCGACGCCATCCGCCGCATCCATGAAGATCGTTCCATTTCCGACCTCTTTCCGGAAAAGGGACCGAAACAGTAAGCAAATCGTTAGCCCTGGCATTGAGCCAAAGACTGGAGAACCATAATGTCTGCACATGTTCTTGAACTGACCCTGCGCGAGAAGCACGGCACCCTGCAAGCGAAAAAATTCCGCCGCAACGGCGAGGTGCCCGGCATATTCTACTATCACGGCAAGGAGTCCATCCCCTTCACGGTGAGCGGCAAGGCCCTGCAGAGCACCCTCGCCACCGAGGCTACCCTGCTCGACGTCCATTTCAGCAATGGCGACAACCGCAAATGCATCGTCCGCGACATCCAGTACCATCCTATCAACCATGCCATTATCCATATCGATTTCATGGGCATCAAACTGGATGAAAAAATCACCGTCTCCGTGCCCGTCCACCTCACCGGCATCTCGACCGGGGTCAAGAACGACGGCGGCATCCTCCAGCAGGTGCTGCGCGAGATCGAAATCGAATGTCTGCCCGGCGATATCCCCGAATCGATCGACCTGGATATCACCGCGCTCGCCATCGGCGACGCTCTCACCGTCAGCAATATCCAGACCGACAAATACGTCATCCTCGGCGAATCCGACCGCACCATCGTCACCATCACCGCCCCGCGCGCGGCTGAGGAAGAGGCCGTCGTCGAGGAAGCGGCTGCTGCCGAACCCGAACTGGTCGGACGCAAGGCTGAAGGTGCGGAAGAAGAGAAGTAATCCTCTTCTGCCACGGACAGCCACCGGCCATGCAACAAAAATATCTGATTGCCGGATTGGGCAACCCGGGCCCCCGCTACGCCAATACGCGGCATAACCTGGGCTTTCTGGCCGCCGATGCCCTCGCCGACTCCCTCGGCGCCGCCTTTAGAAAAAAAAACGGCTTCTCCCTGCTCGCCGAAGCCACTTGCGCAGGGAACGAGCTCGTCATTGCCAAACCCCAGCTCTTTATGAACCGCAGCGGCGAAGCCATCGGTCAGCTCGTTCGCTATCTCAACATCGAGCCGGAAAGGCTCCTCGTCGTCGTCGATGACGCCGATCTGCCCCTGGGCCGGATCCGCCTGCGCAAGCAGGGCAGCGCCGGCGGTCATAACGGGCTCAAATCGGTCATCGACCATCTCGGCTCCCGCGAGTTCCCCCGCCTGCGCCTGGGCATGGGCCGGCCCGCGGATGCCGAGGGGATGATCAACCACGTGCTCTCCGATTTCAGCCGCGAAGAGCGCGTTATCGTCAAGGAAATTGTGCAGCGCGCGGTCGAGACCATCCACTGCTTCCTGCAGTACGGCATCGATCAGGCCATGAACAGCTGCAATACCCTGTGATCAGTCAACCGATATCACCAACGCAGTGCACTACCTGAAGGAGGACTAGTTTGCGTAAATATGAGACCATCATTGTCATCGACTCCCTGCTCAAGCTCGAGGAGATCGAAGGCATCATCAATAAATACGAACGCTTCATCTCCGCCAACGGCGGCCAGATTGAGACGGTCGACCGCTGGGGCAAGCGCCGCCTGGCCTACGAGATCAAAAAACGCCAGTACGGCTTTTATGTCCTGATCCGCTTCGATGCCCCCCCGGGGATGATCAAGCAGCTCGACCGCGAATATCGTCTCAATGAGTATCTGCTCCGCACCATGACGACCCTGCTCAACAAGCGCGCCCTCAAGGCCCTTGCCAAGCAGTATGCCGCCGCCCCGGCTCCCGAACCGGCCGCAGCTCCGGCCCCGGCCCCAGCCGCCGAAACCCCTGCTGCGGAAGCCCCAGCTGTGGAAGCTCCCGCAGCGGAAGCCCCCGCCGAGGAGCCCAAGGCGGCTGAAGAGAGCGCCCCCGCGGCCGAATAGGCGTGGATTCCGTTCTTTAGCATACTCACGCTCGCGTGAGTCAGACCTCTGTCCATTTCAAGCCCGCCGGTTGGGGCTTGAGGAGTGTACGATATGCCAGATCTGAAGATGCCGGATATCAACAACGTCCTCATCGCCGGCTATTTGACCAGCGATCCGGCGTTCCGGAAAACATCCAATGGCACACCCGTCATCAACTTTTACGTCGCCTCCAATCGCAAGTACCGCGACAACTCGGGCATCTGGAGGGAAAACGTGTGCTATGTGGGTGTTGTCGCCTGGCACCGCCTGGCCGAAGCTTGCGCCGAAATCCTGAAAAAGGGCTCGTCAGTCCTCATCGACGGCGAGCTGCAGAGCCGCAACTGGCATAACGAGGACGGCACCGCGCGCAATGTGGTTGAACTGCGCGCCCGGCGCATCCAGTTCCTCGACCGCCGGAGCGGCCGGGATGTCGAAGAGCTCGCCCAGCAGAGCAGCGACGATACCCCCGGTAACCCCGAGGAGGACGGCAGCAAAACCAAGCCCGCGCCCGAGGCGCAGGAATTCCAAAAGATCGAACCGACCGATTTCGATTTCGGCTATCAGGATTTGAACCTGTAACCCCTCTCTAGGCCATAAAAGGAGTCAACATGTTGAGAAAAAAACGAATTTGCCGCTTTTGTGAAGAAAAAGTGGATTATATTGATTACAAGGACGAAAAGCGGCTGATGCGTTTCACCACCGAGCAGGGCAAGATCATCCCCCGCCGCACCTCGGGGACGTGTGCCAAGCATCAGCGTCAGCTCGTCAACGCGATCAAAAAGGCACGCGAGATCGCCCTAATTCCCTACATCTCTGAAATGACCAAATAGTCTGGAAAATCCCCATGAAGATTATCCTGAAAAAAGATATCGAATCCCTCGGCGCCGCCGGTGAGATCGTCACGGTCAAGAATGGCTATGCCCGCAACTATCTCATCCCCGGCGGCTTTGCCGCTCCGGCCACCCCCGGCAACATGCGCGCCGTCGAGATCGAAAACAAGGCGGCCGCCCTGCGCCAGCAGCGCGGACAGCGCGAGGCCAGGGACCTGGCTGACAAACTCGAGAAACTTTCACTGACGGTTTCAGTGCAGGTGGGTGAAGAAGAGAAGCTCTTCGGGTCGGTGACCAGCCAGAACATCGCCGATCTGCTCGCCGAAAACGGCTTTGAGATCGACAAGAAAAAGATCCTCCTCGAGGATCCGATCAAGGCCCTGGGCGTCTATGACGTCCCCGTCAAGCTGCACCAGGATGTGACCGCGCTGGTCAAAGTGTGGGTTGTTCGCGAATAGTCCGCCGCCATCTCCGCGGAGCCGGGAATGGATTATTTTCAACTGCTGCTGCTGGCCCATGTCATCGGTGATTTCCCGCTGCAGACCGACAGCCTCTTCCGCCTCAAGCAAAAGTCGGCCTGGGGGGTCCCGCTTCATGTCCTGATCTGTTCTCTGGTGAACGTCGCGCTCTTTTTCCCCCTGCTTGACCGGCCCGCTGTCTGGCTGGTCATCCTCTTTATCGCCCTTGTCCATTTCACCCTGGACCGGACCAAGCTCTTTCTTGCGCTTTTCCATGCCAGGGATGGACTGGGCTATTTTTTTATCGACCAGGGGCTGCATCTCATATCCCTGCTCGGGGGGGCCTGGTATTTGCAGGCCACCCTGCCGCAGGATTCCTACTGGCTCTCGTCCTGGCTGACCACCACCCTGACCGCCCTCGTCATCGCCGGCTTCGCAGCCCCCCCCATCATCCACTACCTCCAGCTCGGCCTCGCCGGCAAGACCGCGCGCCTCAAGGGCCACGCCTTTCCGGCCTTCCGCCACCGCCTGCCCGGCATCCTCTCCCGCCTGCTCGCCACCCTCGGGCTCATCCTCGGCGGCTGGTATAATCTCCTCGTCCTGACCCTGCTCTCCGCCCTCATGCTGCCCTCGCCGGCTCCGGGCCGCAGCCCGCGCTACCGCCATGCGGAACTGGCCGTCTCGGCGGCCATCTCCTTCTTCTGCGCCCTCTTCGCCTGGTACGTGCGCGCCCGCTGAACAAAGCCCATACGCTGCAGTTCAACGCCCTAGGCCAGTTCACCCGCGGCATCGAGGAGCCGCACCGCCGCGGTCAGGGCCGCGGTCTCGCTGCGCAGCCGCCGCGGCCCGAGGCTGATCGTCCGCGCCCCGGCTGCGGAGGCCAGGGCCACCTCCTCCTCGCTGAATCCCCCCTCGGGACCGATGAAAAGGGTCGCCGCCGTGCGCCCCGCCAGGGCTTCCGCCAGTCCCGCCGGCGCAACCTCGGCCTCTTCCCAGGCGATGAAGAGCGCCTCCCCCCCGGCGGCCTCGAGCGCCCGGGCGAAACCGGCCACAGGGCGCACCACCGGGGCCAGGCTGCGGCCGCACTGCTTCATCGCCGCCCGCGCCTTCTCCTGCCAGCGCCCCTCGCGGCCGCGCCCCTCCACCACCGTATGAGCGGTGATCATCGGCTGAAAAACTGAAATGCCGATCTCCGTCCCCTTTTCCACCACCCAGTCGAACATCCCCCCCTTGAGCAGCCCCTGGGCCAGGGTCAGCCGCAGCCGCGGCTCGCCTCCGCCCTCGACGGCCGATTCGATCGCCACCGTCAGCTCCCCACTGCCCAGGGCCACGATCGGGCCCTCGTAGCGCCGGCCGCAGCCGTCCACCGCGATGATGCGCTCCCCCGCCTGCTTGCGCAGCACGCGCGCCGCATGATTGTATTCCGCCCCGCGCAGCACCAGCTGCCCGGGCCCGACATCGGCGGGATCGACGAAGAAAAAATGAATATGCGCCATGGCTAAAACCAGACCTTCATGTCGATGATGTATTCACCGCGCCCTGCCAGATCCCAGGCGCGCTCGAAACGGAGCAGCTCCACATAGGGCAGCTGGACCGCCAGTCCCGCGCCGTACCCGCCCAGGCGCCGCTGTTCCGCCCGCGACCAGCCGCCGTCGGCGATGAGCCCGGCATCGTAAAAAAGGGTCGCGTGCAGGGCGAAGGGGAGATTGCGGAAATAATTGGCATAGCCATCACCCTGATCCGCGCCGGCAAGATTAAAAAAGCGCCGTTTGAGCAGCGGCCAGCGCAGCTCCGCCCCGGCCACCATCCGGCCGTCGCCCTCCACCACCTCGCGGAAATGGCCGCGGACGCGCTCGGAGTAGCCGAGGTAAAGGAGGTTGTAGAGCGGCACCCGACCGCTGCTCCAGTCGATGCGGAAGCGGCCGGCCAGGGTTCCACCGCCGGGCAGGGGCTGGTAGCGGCGCACATCACCGATGGCGAAGAGATAGTCCGATCCGGACAAGACCAGCTTGTGCGCCACCCCGGCATCGACATACCAGCCCCGGCCGGGCCAGGGAGAGTAGTCGCGGCTGTCATAGTTGATCGAGGCCGAGAGCTGGCCGATGCGGTCGGTGCCGCCGGCCGAACGGGTGAGGCCGAGTTCCGGGGGGAGATGGATCTCGCGATAGCCCACCCCCGCACCCACGCGCGTATCGCTGCCCAGGCGCTTGCTCAACCCCACAGCCGCGCCAAGATGCTTTTCTGTGAAATCGCTCAGGTTGGGACTGAGGTTCTCGACGCGGTTGTAAACAAACTGCGCCGTGAAGGCCAGCCGGTGGCGGCTGTGGATCCAGGGATTGGTGTAGCTCAGGCTTGCGCTCGGATTGTAACCGAACCAGAAATTGGTATTGACGACAACAGCGCGGCCGCGGAAATTGTCATGACGCAGGGCGGCCCCGTACGAGAGCTTGCTCCAGTCGCGGTCGTGAATGAAAAGCAGGGGATAGGGAAAGAGGTACCAGCGTTCGCTGAGGATGTAGAGCAGGATGACCCCGCCGGCGCCGGGGAGGAGTTCAAGCTCGACGCGGGTGAAGAGGCCGAGGTTCTCGATGCGCTGGCGGTCCTCCTCCGCGATGCGAGGATCGAAGGGATCCCCCTCGCGCAGCTGCATCTCGCGGGTCAGGATCTCCTCGCGGGTGCGGTCGTTGCCGACAAAAAGGATCGATTCGATGAGGGTGGAATCGGGAAACTGGGGCGGAGTCGCGGCCGGCGCGGGAGTGGAGCAGAGCGCGACGAGGAACAGAGAGAGGGCGAGGGCGGCGCAGGGATGGCGGCGCACCCCGGCTTGCAGGGGCTCCCGGCTAATCCCGCACATCGCTTTTTTTGCATTTGGTCAGGATGACCGTCGTTCCCCCCCCGGGCTCAAAGCGGTACTCGACGCTGTCCATCATCGAGCGCACGATGAAGATGCCGCGGCCGTTGTCCTTGAGCAGGTTCTCGGGCAGCAGGGGATTGGGGACCGCCTTGGGATCAAAGCCCTCACCCTGATCGGTGATGTGCACGGTCAATCCCCCGGTCTGAAGATAGAAACGGATGCGCACGCTCTTTTTCGGATTGCTCTTGTTGCCGTGATAGATCGCATTGGCGACCATCTCGGTGATGGCAATGGCGATCGCATCCCGTTCGTCGTCGGCGAAGCCCGCCAGGCCGGCCATCTGCTCGCACTTTTCCTCGACGCGCTGGATCTGCTCCGGCAGACTCGGGATGATCATCTCGTGCATTTCAAGCTTTGCTTCGCTCAATCCTTTTCCTTCCCTGCATCAGGTCCGGCCCTCCCTCCTGCGCCTGTGGGAGGTGCGTCGTGCGCCTAGAAAAGCCAGTCCAGGCGGACATCCAGAGTATTGATGGTATACGGCTCCTGCTGCCAGGGCTTGACCCGGCGCCTGTGGGCGTCGAGAACAAACCGGGTGCGCGGCGAGGGCGTGTAATAGATGCTCAGGGCCGGCCCATGGCTGTTGAAGCTCTGGGCGCAGGCGACCCGCTCGCGGCCGAGGGCATCGATGTCGTGCCGCCACTCCAGGCGGCTGTAAAAACCGTAGCCGGGGCCCAGTGAGAGCGAGGGGGCCGCGGTATAGAGCACGCGCAGCTGCAGCCAGTGGCTGGTGCGTGTGGTCAGGAGGCGCTCCTTCCAGGCCTCCCAGTAGAGCTGGCCGTTCTCCTCCAGCTGCAGACGATAGTCGAGCCTGAGGCTGCTGCGCCGGGTCACCTCCAGCCGGAGGGAATCGTCCCAGGCAAATTTGCGGAAGACAAAACTCCGGGTCTGCAGGGCCAGATTGTCAAAGTCATAGTCCACATAGTTGGCGAGCACCTCAAAGGCATTGTGCCACTGCAGCCGCTGCGATGGGGCGTAGCGCAGCACCGGCCGCAGCCGAAGGATTCGGTTCCAGCTGTTATCGGCGCTGCGTTCGCCAAAGATGTAGACCATGTGATAGAGGCTGACACTCGCCTGCACCTCGAGGCGCAGTTCGGGCCGGATCTGACGGCCGAAGATGAACTGGGAGTTGATGCGCAGTTCGTCGCGGTCGTCAAAATTGTTGGTGTCCGGCGTGTCGTACTGAAACCGGCTGACCGAGGCATAGGCGTAAAGGCTGTCGCGGCGGCCGACCGGGGTGCTGAGCTCGCCGGAGAGCTGCAGCCGGCTGCTGCTGTTGTCCGGCGTGACAAAGGCCGTGTACTTGGAAAAGGGCGACTGCGCGCCGCTGGCGGCAATGTCGTATTTCTGGCGTTGGGTGTTGTAGCTCAGGGCCATCCGCCCCTGCATGCGGTTCCGCGCCGCTGCCAGTTCAAGGGCGTGATCACCGAGGCGGTCGTTGCGCTTGCGCTGCCGCGCCAACTCCTCCATCCCGAAGGAGAGCAGCTCGACATTGCGGAACTGCCAGCTGGTACGCAGGAGCAGGCGCGACCAGTCGCCCAGGCCATAGGTGAGGATGTTCTCAAAGCCCTTGTTGCCTTCGCGCAGGCTCTCGACATCGCCGAGCCAGGAGGTATAGTTGTCCCGCCGCCGGCTGCCGGTGTAGAGACGCAGGGAATCGCTGCTGGCCTGGCTGAAGACCCGCGCCACGGCATAGGCGACATTGGCCTCATGGTTTTTGCGCTGACTGAAGCGGTCCATCTCCAGCAGGCCCTGGAGGTGGTTGAGATAGCCGCCCCAGTCGAGGCCGGAAACCGCCCCCTCCCCGGCGAGGAAGAAGCCCCGGTCGCGGAAGCCCATCCGCGACTCCCACTTGGGCCCGGCCCGGCCGGCCAAACGCAGGCGCGGTGTCGGGGTGTAGAGCGCTCCCAATCCCACGGCATTGCTGCGCACGTCGTTGTTCAAGCCTGTCTGCCGGTCAAAAAATGACAAAGAGCGGAAAAGCGTCTGCACCCGCAGGGAGGGCAGCAGCAGAAAACCCAGCGCGGTCGAAAAGGAGTGGTCGTCCTTCCATTTGTCCTCGCTGCCGCCGAGCCGCAGCATCGAGGTGCGGAACTGCTCCTGGAAACTCCATTCCCAGTGCCGGCCCAGGGCAACGACCCGTCCCGCGTCGAACTGCCAGAGATGGTTGTTCAACTCCTGCCTGTAGCGCAGGGACAGCGGCATATTGAGGCCGGGGCCCTCGCCGGCGGCCGCCATCCCCTGGGCTGCGGCCCGCCCGTAAAAGAGAAAACAACAGAAAACAACAAAAAATGCCATCTGCGCAGCGACGCGATGGCATCTTTCGATCAACGGTTGATAAAGTGCTCCACGACGGGAGTTACTGCACGTGAACGATGATCTCATCCGGCTCGCCGAGGCTGTGCTCTTTCTGGGCTTCGCGCTTGATGCGATTCCGGTCATTGGTCAGGCTCTCGGCCTCTTTTTGCATCCACTTCTTTTTCTTCTGCTCCAGCTCGATCGCCTTCTGAAGCTGGCGTCCCTCCTGCCACAGCCGGATCTGGGCGACAAATCCGGAAGAGCCGGCGACATAGCCGAAAAAGAGGATCACGAAGCCGATCAGATAAAATCTGCCCCGCGTGACCTTGATCTTCCCCAGACGCCGCTTGAAGCCTGCGAACGTCCCTCTTTTTGCGTTCATCATCAACCCCTCTCCAGAAGAGCCCCTGCCGGCCGGCGGCCGGCAGGGTGTCAAATTACAGCCTATTTGCGCTTGATCACGCCCATGCCGGCATAATGACCCACCTCACCGAGATTCTCCTCGATACGCAGGAGCTGGTTGTACTTGCAGATGCGGTCGGTGCGGCAGGCCGAACCGGTCTTGATCTGGCCGGCATTGGTGGCCACCACCACATCGGCGATGGTGCTGTCCTCGGTCTCGCCCGAGCGGTGCGAAACCACGGCGGTGTAGCTGGCGGTCTTGGCCATCTCGATCGCATCCAGGGTCTCGGTCAGGGTGCCGATCTGGTTCAGTTTGATCAGGATCGAATTGCAGACGCCCAGATCGATGCCCTTTTTCAGGCGTTTGGTATTGGTGACAAAGAGATCATCGCCGACGAGCTGAATCTTTTTGCCGAGCTTCTTGGTCATCAGCTTCCAGCCGTCCCAGTCGTCCTCGGCCATGCCGTCCTCGATCGAGGTGATGGGATACTTCTCCACCAGATTGGCGTAATAGTCGACCATCTCTTCGGAGCTCAGTTTCTTCTTCTCGGAGGCGAGGTTGTAGACCTTTTTGTCGGTGAGGTAGAAGGAGCTGGCGGCAGGATCGAGGGCGATAAAGATCTCCTTGCCCGCCTTGTAGCCGGCCTTCTCGATCGCCTCCATGATCACCTGCAGGGCCTCTTCATTGGACTTGAGGTCGGGGGCGAAGCCGCCCTCGTCGCCGACGGCGGTGTTGTAGCCCTTTTTCTTGAGCACACCCTTGAGGCTGTGGAAGGTCTCGACGCCCATGCGCAGGGCCTCGGAAAAATTCGGGGCGCCGGCCGGCATGATCATGAACTCCTGCAGGTCGACGTTGTTGTCGGCGTGCATGCCGCCGTTGAGGATATTCATCATCGGCACCGGCAGGACCTTGGCGTTGCTGCCGCCGATATATTGATAGAGGGGCAGGCCGAAGGCCTCGGCCGCGGCCTTGGCCGTGGCCAGGGAGACCGCCAGGGTGGCGTTGGCGCCCAGTTTGGCCTTGTTGGGGGTGCCGTCCAGCTCGATGAGGATCCGGTCGATCAGGGTCTGCTCGGTGGCGTCTTCGCCGATCACCTCGTCGGCGATGATATCATTGACATTCTTCACCGCCTGGAGCACGCCCTTGCCTTTATAGCGGGCGGCATCGCCGTCGCGCAGCTCGACTGCTTCATGTTCGCCGGTGGATGCGCCGGAGGGAACCGCTGCGCGCCCCATGGCGCCGCCCTCGAGGGCCACATCCACTTCAATGGTGGGGTTGCCGCGGGAGTCGAGTATTTCACGTGCGAAGACATCGATAATGGTGGTCATGCATCCTCCTTGTTCAATTCAATGATATCGAAAAGAGAGTCTCACGGAGCCACAGAGGAGAGCGTATAACGGAACGATTCGTCTCCCTGTGTCTTTGTGACTCTGTGTGAAATTAAACCAGCCAAATACTTGAAAAATATACCAGAATAATCGCAAAGGCCGCAGCGGCCATGTTGACGCGGTCATTGTTCATCCAGGCGATCCCCTCCACAAATTCGGTCTTCTTCCCGAGGCAGTGATGGCTCTTTTCAGTCACCTTGCTGCAGACCGGGCAGCGGAATTTGGCCTGCAGGGTCGCCCCGAGCAGGCTGTCAAAGAGGCTGGCCGCCACCCCGGCGGCGAAGATGATGATGAATTCGCGCAAACCGACCACAGCCGGAGAGTTCTGCGGCGTGACCAGCCAGCTCACCCCGGCCAGAATCAGGCTGCCCAGGGCCGAGCCGAGGGTGCCGATGAGCGAAATACCGCCTGAGGTCCCGGCCGGCACCGGCTTGAAGGTGACGATCGAGCGCGGATCGGTGCGCGACAGGGTGCCGATCTCGGTACCCCAGGTGTCAGCCGTCGCGGCCGCCAGGGAGGCCGCATAGAGGAGAAACCAGACCGGATGCGGCCAGATGTAGGCGAGAATCACGATCAGCCCGCCCGGCCCGCCGTTGGCGATCACCTGCCAGGCATCGCGCGCCCCCCCTTTCTCGATCATTCCCGCCAGTTTCTGCTTGCGCTTTTTGCCCATCTTGGAGAGCAGGCTGGAGAGGATGAAGAAGGTCAGGATGGGCAGGGTGTAGGGCCAGCGGCCGATGCCGAAAACGATCGTGCCGAGGATGAAGGTCGCCGCCGAGCCGCTCGCGGAGAGAAACTTGAGTCTGAAGGAGAGCAGGGCGACAGCTGCCGCCATGGCCACCCCGAGGGTAAAAATCGCTGCATCGGTTTGGGAGTGGGTGAGCAGATAGTGGAGGACCAGGGCGGCGCCCAGGGGCACGGTCAGGTTGTCCGAACCCTGATAGGAGAGGGCCTCGCAGACCGTGGCGAAGAAAGCGGCCAGGGCGGAGAACCAGAGCACCTCCATGGCCGGCCGGCCGGAGAGGAGCAGCACGACGGCGACGATCGCCAGGCTGGTGAGGAACATCGCCGTCGAGCCCTCAACGGATTTTTTATCCGGGCCGAAATGGTAGATGCGGGGGGCGGAGAGATTCTCGCCCACCAGGGCGGCGGCGGCGTCGCTGATCGCCAGCAGCAGCATGGCGGTGATAAGGATGAGGGGATGGCTCTCCCAGAAGAGCAGGGCCAGAATCACGAAGGAGATCGGATAGTAGACCGTGCCATAGGTGCGGCGGTGCAGGCCGTGCATCCCCTTGAGCCAGCCCCTGCGCACGGAGTAATAATCGAACGCCGCAAAAATCAGGGCCACGGCGATGATCGGCCAGCGGCTTTTGAGAAAGAACGGCGAGACGGCCACCAGGACGCCGGTGAACATGTGCACGAACTTGCGCGAAAACTCCTCGGTGCCGTGGAAGCGGCGGCGCAGCAGCTCGGAAAGGGCCAGGAGCACAATCAGGGCCGCGAGCAGCAAAAGAAGATTTGTCAGGTCGTGGGTCATCTACTCCCGGGCTGATGGATGGCCGGACGGCGCGGACGGGCCGCCGGAACTCGTTTCACTGATTATTTACTAAATTCAGGGCAGAAAAGCAATGGTTATTTGTGGTGAGGCGCGGGCAGGGGCGCCTATATCTTGTGGTGGGCGCGCCCGGCCGGACTAAAAACACTTTGCCCACAAGTTATCCACATCTTTTGCACAAATGCCCGCCCGCATCTGGCCGCCGGCTGGCGGCGAAAGGCAGCCCATCCCCGATCGGAATTCCGCGCGTCTCCGCGTTCCGGCAGCGGGTGCAAAGGATGTAGCTGGGGCACCTGTCCAATATATTGTTTTAATTAATCTTGTATCATCCGCCTAATTCATTGAAAAACCATGAAATGGGGCGGAGAAAGCCCGGGAAGAGCCGGCAGCGGAGGGTGTGGAACCATCCGCCCCACCTTCCCTTCTGCTGCGCAATAATTGAACAAAAATAAGGAAGTTATCCACATCTGTCCCGTGCATGACCCAGATTTCCTGACTCCCCGGGTGGAGATGACCGCGGCCGCCGCACAGGAGGGGACAATTTCGTTAATCCTGACCTTTTTTAGCTAAAAAGTGTTCAATTACGCGCCGCAAGATCTCATCCAGCTGCACCCTGGGCTCATAGCCGATGGTCTCTTTTACCTTGTTGAGATTGGGCACGCGGATGCGCATATCCTCAAAGCCCTCCTCGTAGGCCTCCGAGTAGGGAACAAAGCTGATCTCCGATTTGGAGCCGGTCATCTCGACGATCTTGCGGGCGAGATCGGCGATGCTGATCCCCTTGTCGTTGCCGACATTGAAGACCTGCCCCACCGCAGCGGGCTCCTCCATCAGCCGGATCGCCGCCCAGACCACATCCTCGACAAAGGTGAAGCAGCGCACCTGCTGGCCGTCGCCATATACCGTCAGCGGGCGGCCCGCCAGGGCCTGGGTGACCAGGCGGGGGATGACCATGCCATAGCGCCCGGTCTGGCGCGGCCCGACGGTGTTGAAAAGGCGCATGATCACCGTCGGCACCCCCTTCTCCTTGTGGTAGGCAAGGGCGAGAAACTCGTCGATCGCCTTGGAGCAGGAATAGCTCCAGCGGCTCTTGGTCGTCGCCCCCAGCACGCGGTCGTCCTCCTCACTGAAGGGGATGGAATCGCTCTTGCCATAAATCTCCGAGGTCGAGGTGATCAGCACCTTGCGCAGATAGCGCGAGGCGAGGCGCAGCACAACATGGCTGCCGAGCACGTTGCGCTCGATGGTCTCGACCGGACTCTTGACGATCAGCTCGACTCCGACCGCAGCGGCAAGATGGTAAATGACGTCGCACTCGCTCACCAGGCGGTCCATCACGGTTTCGTTGAGAATGGTCTCCACGGCGAGATGGAAGCGCGGATTGTCGCGCAGATGGGCCACATTTTCGAGTTTGCCGGTGGAAAGGTCATCGATGACGCAGACCTCATCACCGCGCTCCAGCAGCCGTTCGGCCAGATGGGAGCCGATAAAGCCGGCCCCGCCGGTTATCAGTGCTTTCATGGGAACTCCTTGTAGTTATTTCCTGCCGGCCCGGATGAGCAGGGTCAGGATGACGTAGATCAGAATGGTTTGCAGCAGCACCATGATGCTCAAGCGCAGGCTGAGGTAGGGCAGCAGCAGGGCGCTCATGCCGATGGCGATGCAGATGAGAAGGACAAAAACCACCGCCTGGTTGCGCGAAAGTCCGAGCCTGAGCAGGCGGTGGGAGATGTGACATTGATCCCCTACATATACCGGACGATGCTCGCGAATGCGGATGAGAATCACCGTGACGGCATCATAGATGGGCACACCAAGGACAATGACGGGGATGATGGCCGGGATGAGCGAGGCGCTGCCAGCGACGACGTAGGAGCTGGTCAGGCTCAGCGCTCCGAAGAGATAGCCGATGAAGAGGCTGCCCGCGTCGCCCATGAAGACCCGCGCCGGGTGGATGTTGTAGCGCAAAAAGCCGAGCAGGGCGCCGCAGAGCAGGGCGAAGAGCAGGGCGGAAAAATACTGCCCCTGGCTGGCGGTGAGCCAGAAGAAGAGCAGGCCGCAGATCAGGGCGATGCCGGCCGAGAGGCCGTCCATGTTGTCGAGAAAGTTGAAGACATTGCTGATGGCGGCGATCCACAGAATCGAAAAAAGGATATCCAGCCAGAAGAGGGGGAGAAAGCTGCTGCGCGCCCCGCCGGCCACTGCGATAACCGCGGCGGCGAGTTGGGCGACGAACTTGATCGCGGGCGGAAAGGTAATGCCGCGGATGTCGTCGATGAGGCCGACCACGACCAGGAGGGTGGCCCCCGCCATGATCATCGCCAGCTTGGGCAGCACCCCGCCGAGCAGTCCGGCCTGGCGCGCCAGCATCGGGAATTGGGCGGCAGCCTGCGGCGAGCGGCCGCACCACCCGAGCAGTCCGAGGCCGGCGGCCAGGGCGAGCAGAAAGGCGGCGTAGATGCCGAGCCCCCCGAGCAGGGGCGTGACCCGGGCGTGGTCCTTGCGGCCGATCGGATGGTCCTGGATATCCCATGTGACCGCCAGGGCCATGGCGGCCCGCACCAGGACCAGGGAGGCCGCCAGTGCAGCGGTTAAGGCCGTCAGATAAGTCAGATAGCGCAAGCAGCTCCTCGTGGCAAGGGATATAATTCCGTGCAGCCGTATCTCGTGTGAGCGGATGCAGCAGCCCGGGGAAAATTCAGCCTGAAATGTACGAAAACCAACTGAAAATTCAAACGTCATTTTTTAGAAAAGGAGGAGGCCAGGCAAGGGCGGACTCAGCGCATGATGATGCACTTTTCGACCACCTCGGCGTGCTCGCTGCCGCTGCGGGCCTCGACGCGGTAGAGATAGACCCCGTTGGCAATGAGGTCGCCGTCGCCGTCGCGGCCGTCCCAGAAGAGGCGGTTAAAGCCCGCGCCGAGTGAACCCGCCTCGAGCAGGCGGATGAGGCGGCCATTGACCGTATAGATGCGGATGCGCACCTCGGCGGGACGGGTGAGCAAAAAGGTGAAATCGGTGTGGTCGGAGAGGGGATTGGGATAGTTCATCACCCGCTGCAGCTCCAGGCCGGCAGCGACGGAAAAATCGATGCGGGTATTGTTGATGTTGCCGCTGGCGTCGGTAAACAGAATCTCCAGGCTGTGCTCCCCCGCGCGGAGCAGGGGCCGATGCTGGAGGAGGGCGATCGCCAGGGTATCAGGCGGGGCGAGCAGCTGCACCCCGTTTTCGCCGCTGAAGGGCACGCGCAGGCCATCGATGAGGAGGTTGATCTGCAGGGTGTCGGCGACGGAGAGTGGGCTGTCATCGATCAGGCGCGCCCGGATGAGGGGCTGCGCGGCCACCCAGTCGCCGGGGGTGATGGTGCGGCCGTCGAAGGTGATTTCGATTTGCGGCTGCAGGGTGTCGGGCACCACCTGCACGCGGGTGGTGACGGTATTATTGGACTCGGAGAGCTCGTTGATGCGGTTGTCGCCGTCGACCCGGATCGTCAACAGGCGGCTGCCCGGCTTGCCGGCGGGGGTGTAAAGCTGATCGATGGTCAGTTTCTGGTCGGCGGCCAGGCTCCCGGGCAGGGTGACGCGCGAGAAGAGTTTCTCGTCGCTGCCCGGGGCGGATTCGCTGAAGGTAATGCGCACGCTGTCCGCCCTCGCGAGTCCGATATTGAAGATGTCGAGTTTGAGGACCACCGGCTGTCCGGCGAGCACCGAATCGGCCGAGAGGCTCAGGAAGGCGGGGCTCACCGCCAGGTCGGAAGCGGGGTCGTGGAGCACCTGCCAGGCGTGCAGGCGTGGCGTGCTGAGCTGGTCAGCGGTGGAGAAGTCGGCCACCAGCTGCAGCCAGGGGTACTCCCGCGCGCTGATCGCCGAGATGTCGTTGTCGAAATTGACGGGCAGGCCGGTGCGCAGGGTGTCCCAGAGGGCGCTGCTGCGGCGCTGGCCGAGCAGACTGAGGGTGAGGCTGCACTGCTGCGGCACCTCCGCTTCGGCGCGGACCGAGCGCCAGGCCGTCGCCGGCCCGATGCGGGGGGAGGTGAGGGTGCCGCGGGGGGGATAATAATAAAGACTATCCACGACCGCAGCGGAGCCGGCATTGGGCGGTACGGTTTTTTCGGGTACGCTGCCTATAGCGGCGCCTTTTCGGCCGATGATCGCCCATGAGGAGCGGACGCCGACGCTGCGGCACTGGGCGCTGCCGATGCTCTCCAGCGCGCGGAAGGCCCGTTCTGTCATGTTGACGGTCCCCTCATCCATGATCCCCGCCAGGACTATTTTCCCGGCAACGAGCCCCTCGATCAGGGCCGCCATCTGGTTGGCCGCGGAGCTGTCCGCATAGGTATCAAAATTCCGCGTCGCCTCCACCTTGAAAGTCCCGGGATCGACAACAACCAGATTATGCCCCCGCCGCGGTTGAATGGCGGGGGCATCTCCGACGAGTATACGGGTAAAATTGCCGTCTGCATAGCCCGCAGATTCGGCATAGAGTCCGAAGGGAAGCAAGGCGAGAGCGGCTGTTCCCGCCGATTCCACATTGTCCCGCCCGTTCTGAGCAAAGGCGTAATTTCCCTGCTGCCGCCAGCCGTTCTCAGCCAGGACGGAGGTCTTGAAGCTGCTCACCTGCCAATATCCCGGCTCGTTGGATGAATTGCTGATTCTCAGGAAATAGAGCTGGTCCCGCAGCAGGTTTGGCGGGCGCCAGTCGAATGCGGGGGCCGATGAGGCGACGATCGAATCCGCCATCATGAGGCTGCTGGCGAAGGTCAGGGAGGTATCGATCTGGATGCGGTAGATGGCCTCCCCTTTCAGGCCGAGATTGCTCCCGTCCAGCCGGACCATGGCATCGGCGGCTGGAAGCACTGCGAATGGAGAGGGCAGAAGGAGCTGAATTTTACTGGACAGGACCGTGACCGAGCGACTGGCCTGATTGTTTTCCTCGTCGGCCTCCAGGAACCTGTCGGCGGGATCGAGCCGGGCGATGACATCGACAGCGCCGGCGAGGTTGCGCAGCGGCCAGAGACATTCGAGGGAGTCGACCCGGCCAAGGGGGGGAAGTTTGATCGCGGGCGCAATCACCTGCTCGCCGAGATTGGGATGATCAGCCAGGAGTCGCACTTCGACGCTGTCCCGGGTGCCGAGGCCGAAATTGTGCACGCGCACCTTAATTCTGGCGGTGGAATCCGCTTCGCTCGGCATCTCGGGGATCACCTCGATGTCCGCCGGCTGCACCGCAAGATCCGGCACGACCGGGACAGCCAGCTTGATCCCCGGATCACCGAGCAGATTATACTGGTAGAGCATGTCGCGGATCTGCAGGCTGCTTCCCGCCTCCGCCCATAACTGCACCTTGGCCGCATCGATGATTTCGGAGAGAGAACGGAGGGTATCTTTCAGGGCGGCGGGAAAAAGCTTGCGCAGGAAGGTATAATCCTCATAGGAATACCCCCAGCCCGAGGTGCCCATGAATCCGATCGCACCCCGGTCGCCGGCCAGCAGAAAGTGCTCGCCGAAGGCCACCTGATTGGGCTCGGCAAAACGCCCAGTATGACAGGTCATGGAGGTGATGAAAGGAAAACGCGGCGCGTTGTTCAGGGCTTCGATGTCCACATTGTGAAACATCAGGTCCCAGGTTCGGCTGCCCGCATGGCCGATGAAATTGACCCAGGCCACCCCGCTGTCGATGGTATCGATTATCTCCTGACGGTGTTCGCCCTCCTCCAGGCCATCCGAGGTCTTGTTCAGGAGGGTGGCGGAGCCGAAGGTGGGCGCAGCAGTGACATACTGTTTGATCAGCTGGGCCGATTGCTGGCCGAACTGGTTCTGTTCGAGAAAATCGAAACCGCCGCTGATGAAGAGAAATTCCTTTTTCCAGCGCGCCGAGGGGGCGGCCTCGTAGGCGGTGATCTTTTCCAGGATGATCCGGGCCTGCTCCGGGGTCTGGACCGGGAGGCGGCCGATATGCAGGTCGGGCAGGATATCGCCCTCGCCGTCGAGGCAGCCGAACCAGCTGTCGCTCACCGGATTGCCATAGGTAGGCACAAATTCTGTGGGATGCGCCACATTCAGATTATTCCTGGGATCCCAGCTGGCATCGCCGAAGAGCAGCAAACAGGCGGGTGCGGGTTTGGGCCAGTTCTCCCGGGCGTAGCGGAGGAATGCGCGGATGGCGGCCGGATCGGCCATGCCATGGTTGAATGCATCATAAATCTCTTCGACCAGGACGACCCGGGTGCGCCAGCCGTTCCGCGCGGCGCGGTAGGAGGCCAGCTGCCGGGCTTCCGCTTCAAAGAGGGGGTGCGTGATGATGATATAGTCAGCGCCTGCGCCGCCGCTGATCAGGTCTCCCTCCGTGCAGCGGGAGAGGCGCGGCGGACTCTTCAGTCCCTTCTCCGAAAAGATCACCACCTCTCCCCCGGCATCAGCGGGCAGGTGCAAGCCGGTGCTGAAAGAGGAGGCTCCCTCCGGGAAGACGAGCACCGTATCGATGACCGCAGGTCCGCTCTGGCTCTTTTTTAAAACCTCCAGCGCCGAACCGGGAGCGGCACCCTTGCGGCCGAGTAGTGCCCACGAATCTCTGGTGCCGACGCTGCGCGTCAGCGCACTGCCCAGGCTTTCAAGCGCCAGATGGGCCGCTTCATTCATGCTGACGCTGCCCTCATCGCGGATGGCGGCGGCGACCAGCGTCCCTGCGGGCAGGCGCTGAATCCATGCGGCCATGCTGTCCGCCTGTGCTTTGGCGCTGTAGGTGTCAAAATTCCTGCCCTCGACAAGCCGGCCGTCGCGCGGATTGATCCGCCACAGGTTGTGACCGCGATAGCCATTGCCGGCTTCTTTGCCGCTGCGGAAGAGCCGGGCCGAATTGCCGTCCAGGTACCCGCCAGAGGTCACAGAAAGGCGGTCCCGCCACTGCCTGCCGGCGTGGTCGGGTAGATAGGCGCGCAGCCGGCCGAGATCCCACGCCCTGATGCTGGAATCGGAAAAGCCCGAAATAAAAACTTTCTTTTCTCCGATTGTGGGAGACGCAAAATTGAGCCAATCCTCTCTCGCGGCCAGTGTACGCAGGCAGGCGATTTCGAACCAGTCGACGTAGACCTGAGATCGCTCGGAGGGGCTGTCCGCGAGCAGTTTGACGGTCAGGGTGTTGCCGCCGTCGCGAAGTAGAGAGGCCGAGAATTTGATCGCAACGATCAGTTCATCCCGGTCATTGAACCAAACCTCGTGGATCTGGGTGTTGTTGAGAGCGATGGTGACATGATGATCCGGGCCGTTGGCATCGAGCGTGGTGCCGCGCAGCCGCATGCGCAGCCGGGCGGAATCCTGCCCTGCGGCCGGTGCAGTCAGGGTGACTGCCAGGGCCGCACTCCCCCCCTTGTTGAGGACGCTCCAGACCCATCCCTCACCCGGCACGCGCTCGCTGTTATGGATATCCTTGTCCGAATCGCCAGCGTAATAGGAGAGATCTCGTTCGAAATGGAGAGTGTCGGGAAAGATGTCGGCTGCTGCTGCAATGGAAGAGCCCGCGGCCACAGGGGCAAAACGAAGCCCCGGCATGCTGCCGGAGGCCAGAAAAAAGACATTGGTGTCACTGTAGGCATCGTAAAATTCGACATCGCCCCGGCGGGGACGGCCGTAAAAAAGCAGACGATCCCCGGGATCGAAACGGCCGTCGCCGCCGTCCTCGACCTCAATCGCCTGTTCGACTCCGCGATGATAGAGCTGGCAGTTCTGCGGCGAAAGGCTGCCCAGCGCGACCCCGGCGGCCTGCAGGGCGGCGCCGGTCACCTCATAGACCCCTTCATCGACCAGAGCTATTTTCGCCAGGGGAGAAAAAGCCGCCGTCTGCGACGGCTGGATGACGGGGCGCAGCAGGGAGGGTTCCGGGGTCGTGAACCGGATCTTCAGACGGGCATATTGCAGGAGGCGGAATGCCCTCCGTTGCGGATCGTACTGCACAGGATGGAGGGAGATCGCCAGGATACGCCGGCCGCGGGCTTCACCGAAGGTGCTGTTCCAGCTCGACTCCGGAACCAGGCCGCTGCGGTCACTCATGGCGTTGATACTGTAGACCAGGTTCCCGCTCTCCGGATCGATGACCGGGGCGGGACAGAGCGGCAGCTGCACCGCTTCCGTGCTGAAGAGTGAATCGGTCATGGTGATGATAGCGGACTGGCCTGGCGGGAGATCAAAATGGAGAGTCTCCATCGGCAAAAGGGGATCGCCGGGGCGAGACCAGAGTATGGCGACAGAGGCGCCGGGGCGCAGGCAGGCCTCGCCGTCGATGATCACGCTCTGCCATTCCCATTCAGGCGCCTGCCACTCGTAAATCCTCTCGAGGGGCGAACTGCTGACTAGGGTGAGGCCTGGCCGGGATTGTGCGAAGGTGTGGGCGGAAATAAAAAAAACTGCCAGAAAAATGGCAGCTGGAAGCACTGGAGAATTTCGGACGTGGTGCGTGCGCATAGGGTTGTAGGAGCCATCCTGTATTAGCCAGCTTGAACCTCTGGCAGAAGATAGGAGTTTCTGGCCACATTTGCAAGTGATTAGGGCAGGAGCTGTCCCAAAAACCTGAAATCTGTGTGCATGCCCTGGGCGAGCAGAAAGGCCAGGATGCCGAAGATCAGGCTCAGACCGACCATGAAAAGAGCGGCCCCCGGCTGGCTCAAGCCAAGACGCACCAGACGGTGATGGATATGCTCCTTATCGGCATGGAAGGGATGGATGCCGCGGCGGACCCGGCGGATGATGGCCAGAGCGGTATCGGTGAGCGGAAGACAGAGAAGCAGAAGAGGCACCAGCACGGCTACCCGGCCGGGAGAGACGGTTGCGGCGCGCAGGCTCAACAGTGCGAGCAGAAAACCGAGCGGCAGACTGCCCGAATCACCCATGAAAATGGAAGCGGGATTGATATTATAGCGGAGGAATCCGAGAACCGCGCCGGCGAGCAGCGGCGCAAAGAGAATGACGATGGTATTGCTGAACAGCGCCGCGATCCCCATCGAGACCGCGACTACGACCAGGGCGATGCCGCTGGCCAGACCATCGAGGCCATCCACCATATTGATGGCGTTGACGATGCCGACGATCCAGAGCATGGTGAAGGGATAGGAAAATAGGCCAAGCTTGATCTCCTCAAAGCCGGGCAGGAGCAGCACTTCGAACCGCCAGCCGGCATGGGCGACAATGAAGGCGACCGCGAGTTCGACTGTCAGCTTGAGATTGCAGTTGAGATCAAATTTGTCATCGAAAGAACCGAGCAGGAAGAGGACGGCGCAGCCGAACACCAGGCTGAAGGCGAGGGCATGATTGGCTTCGAAACGTTCAGGGACAGCCAAATAGATGAGGACCGCGCTGATGATAAAGGCCAGCATGATCGAGCCGCCGCCCCATTTGGGGACAGCGCCTTCATGTACCGTCCGGTGATTGGGGTAGGCGAATATCTGGTAATGCATCGCTAATCGCCGAACGGCTGGCGTTATCAACAATGCGACGAAGAAGCTGAGAAGAAAAGAGAGCCAAAGTTGCATGCTATTCCTTGCCTGATCAATGGTGTCTGCAGAAAAAGTTGCCGCCAAGATGCATCCGGAATTACTTCAGCCGTTGATAATGCTTGTGATGGAGGACATTTCCGAGCTGCCTCATTTGGATCTGCGCAATATCAGCTCAGCCTCTCATTCCTTGCCGACAGTTACAAAATGGTAATGAGGACACCGCTTTCGCGGCTCGGCAAGCTATCGGTTGACTGCTTTCCGCCATACTGATTTGTTTCACGCCAGCAATGGTGTATCAGTTTAATACAAGATCATGATTAACAATAATATCAACCATCCAGATACACTTGCGAGCTGGCCGGTCATGTGACTACAGCAATAACCTTGCCAAACAGCCCTTTCGATCAGATTCAGCCTGGCAAGCTTGGCCGTGTAACGCAGGGATGGCGAAAAAGCAAGAAACAAAAGTAACGCTTGACAAATTATACGATATATGGAACGGGAGAACCAGAACCGAAGGCGGATTTAGATTACTTTGTTTTTATCTCATACAACCGAGAATAAATTTCATCAATCTCCCGGACCAGATGATGATATTCATAATGTTCGATGATGCCTGTAGCAGCATTCTCTAGCATGGTTCTGATTTCTTTCTGTGAACTAACGATACGTTTGATGTACTGCACCATGGATTCAACATCATTTATTGAGACCAGAAAACCGTTTTTTTCGTGTTGAATCAGATCTGGCACACCGCCGACAGCGGTCGCGACCACCGGGACCTGGCTGGTCATTGCTTCAATCACTGCGATGGGGGTTCCCTCATTCAGAGAAGTCAATATGAGAATATCAATTCCGGCAAGAACATATTCTATTTTTTCAATCCAGCCTAAGAAATGCACATGCTCATCGATGTTATGCTGCCGAGTATACTGTACCCACTTTTCCCGCTCTTCGCCGTCACCCGCGAAGCACAGATGATAACTGTTGTCTTCCTGGAGGAGTCTTTCAAGGACCTGTATGGCCATGCCAATATTTTTTACGGGAACCAGCCTGCCCACAAATCCGAGCAGTTTCGCTTGGGGTGGCAGTCCTATGGAGCTCTTCAACTCGTCGGTATGCTGGAGGTTTTTCAGGGGCTGCAATTCCAGCCCCAGCCGGACCATGGCGACCTTTCGGGCCGGCGCGATCTTGAAGGTCTCAGTGATATCCTTGTATTGTGAAGGACTTATTGTTATTATCTGATCAGTGGCCAGAGCCAACAGGCGTTCAATCTGGATAAACAGAAAGGTCTTTAGTTTTCCAAAATAATTTCTGAACACATGTCCATGAAAAGTGTGGACGACTAAAGGGACACCGGCAATGAACGCTGCGATGCGGCCAATAGCGCCGGCTTTGGCAGTGTGTGTGCAAACGATGTCCGGCCGCTCCCGGCGCAACAGCCTGATCAGCTGCAGCAATGATTTCCAGTCATCCCACAGTGTAACCTGACGTTTCATCTTGTCGAGAAGAATCACATTGATGTTTCTCGAACGCAGCTCTTCTGATTTATCTTTTTCATCCTCTTCCACCCTGCCGCCGACCAGGATGGTCTCATATCGATCCTGCGGTAGATACTTGGAAAGCATTTCAACATGGATGGCCGGTCCCCCAATGCAGATGCGGGACTGCATGCGAATAATTTTTAGCCGTTTTTTCATGATAGTATCTGGTGATAAAGAGCCAATGTTTGCCGACAACAAGCATCCCAACTAAACCTTTGTATATTTTCCGTCCCCTTGCTTATCAGCTCCTGACGGAGAAGCGGATCTTTTAATAACCGCTCCATCTGGTTAGCAATTTCTTCCGGATCGCGCGGATTAAATCCCAGGCCCGCCGGCCCGACGATTTCTGGTAGTGATGTCACATTTGAAAACGCAACCGGTGTGCCTGCAGCCATCGCCTCCAAAGGAGTAAAACCAAATCCTTCATAGAGTGACGAGGTAATGAAAAAGAGTGCTTTCTGATAGATGGCCGGCAGATCATCGGTGTCCACAAAATGAGTGAAGACAACGCTCTGCCCAAGCCCATTATTACTGACAAACCGAAAAATCGGCTCATAATCCCAATTTTTTTGCCCCACAATGACCAATGGCGGAAGTGGCTGCGCCCTCTCCTGCAGCTGCAAATAGGCCTGAAGCAGGGCGATATAGTTCTTGCGTGGTTCAAGATGGCCCACAGACAAAATATACTCATCAGGCAATCCATATCGCTGCTGAATGGCCAGCCATTTTTCCTGGCTCACTGGAATCCTGAAACGATCCACATCGATTCCCTCGTGTATCACGGAAATCTGTTTATCGGGAATATTGAATAAGCTCATAATATCATCTTTAGTAAACTGAGAAATGGCGATGATATGTTTTGCTCTTTTCACGGAACTGCTGATGCGCTGATTAAGGAATATGCGCCGCACCATACCATAGCTATCATCGAGGTGAAAACTGCGCAAGTCATGAACAGTCAACACAGCAGGTACAGGAATGGCAAAAGGAAAATAGGACATGGGAGAATGGAAGAGATCAAAGCGGCCCTGTTTCAAGATCTTCGGCCACAGGAGTGCCTCCTTGAATATACGTACGGGGGCATTCCTTGAGGGGATTTGTAGATGTACGAGACCATCCTTACACACATCCTGCGGGATCATGGTTGCGGCATCACGCTCGTTAAGGTAGATGCACAGATCAAGTTCTGTCTCTTCCTGCATGAAGAACGAGACCAGCTGTTGTAGGTAGATACCCAGCCCGCCACTGAAGGGATTTAGAGCCAGGGCATTCAGCGCAACTTTGTTCATCGTCCATCCTGAAATAGCTGGTCCAGCTTTTTCCACTTTGCAAGACTCTTCCAGAAACCCGACCAATAGGACTTGACCAAATCCGGCTTTCTGACCATCGACAGAGGAATCCGTATACCCATACCCAATGTATGCACGATATATGCCGCCTTGGCTTGTAGGGGTCCTTCATACTGATAAATGAAGCGGCAGGTATTCCTGGCACTCTGGAGCAGCATCTCTGAAAAATTCTGACGAGAACTAGCGCCCTGGAAATGTATTACTTCAACCTCGGGCAAAACCATGATGCGATAACCGGCTTTGCGAATCCGGGCGCACCATTCCAGGTCCTCCGCGTACATAAAATAGGATTCATCCATCAGACCAACCTCCCGGACAACCCTCGAAGGAATGGCGAGAAAGGCGCCATCCACATAATCCGCTTCGATGGGGCTCGAAAACTCGTGATAATTCCTCCACAATGGCCTTGACATGAAGAGTAACTGCACTTTGATCGTACTTTTAAGACTCCAGAACCTGCGACCCATCGATTGGATCCGGCCATCCGGGTACAGGAGCCTGGCTCCGAGAACGGCGGTCTCTGGATGCGCTTCAAAGTATTCTGCCAAAACAAGCAGAGGCTCCGGAGTATTCAATACCGTATCACTGTTTAAAAGAAGAAGTATTTCGCCCTTTGCCTTATTGATGGCTTGATTGTTAGCCCTGGCGAAACCGACATTCTCAGTATTACGGATCAAATGTACTTGCGGGAACTTGCTCCGTAAAACAGGCACACTATCATCGCTGGAGTTGTTGTCGATGACGATAATTTCAAAAGGTACCGATGAGTTCTGTTCATAAACTGAGGCGACACATTCAACTGTCAACCGACAGGTATTCCAGTTGATGATTATCACCGAGAATAGAGGTTGCATGACTGTTTGAATTCTCTGTAATCTTGGATGGTATGAAGCTATGCAATATAAAGCAAAATCAAACTCTTTCAGAAATGATTATTTTCAGACCAGACCACTAGAATATCTGGCTTCATGATTTTACAGTAGAATGGAATGATTTTCAATCCGAGTTCCAATAAAACTTGTAGCAACAAATAAGAGTAAATTTGTGCTGAACTTTCTATTTATCAATTGGAATGCGCATTGTTGCAGTGGCTAATCCAATAATTAATGCAAAGAAAAATCTAAATTGAGCTGAAATAAAACCAAACCCCAAATTAAAGAGCATCGAAATTAGAGATCCAAATAGACCCACCAAATAATACCTATTGACTCCAGAAGTTTTGAAAGCCTTTAGTATTAGACTAACAATGAAAATGATAGTCAAAGTGAAAAAAAATAAACCAATCAATCCCTCCTCTGAGGCAACTTGAAGGAAGGCATTATGAGGACCGAGTGTCTCAAGATTCTGGGAAATAATATCCTCCGTCAATCCCCTTTTCACCATATACCTTGAAAAATTCAGTGACCCTACCCCAATAAATGGATGTTCAGAGATAGCCGTGAATGCAACATTTAGCAACGCTAATCTCTCAGAATTGGAACCACTTGAACGTGATAAAATCTCCCCCGATCTATAGGATAAAAGGTCTGGCCCAAAAATTAGTACAATGGCTAGTACCGTACTGACACCTGCTGTTATTTTGAAAATCCCTTTGAGGCTTTTTTGAGAATAAAAAAAATAAATGAGGCAGGCGCCTAAGGCAAGCCATGCCATTCGTGACAATGAAAAGAAACAGGAAAGCAAGCTGAGCAAAAATGCAAAATAAAGCCATTTCCGATTTTTCCGTAAAAATGGCAATAAAAGAGCCAATGAAAAAACAGCTTCAATACCCGGAAAAATCCGATAAGCAAACAGGTTTACTCGTCCTAAAATGATATCAAGATAGGGCACCAAAATAATTGTGAAGGCCGCAGCGAAAAGTGTCCAATAGATAAAAATAAATCGCTTTGTATTGGATACATAAATGAAAATCAAGAGTCCAATGAGCCCGACCTCCGTCCACTTGAGGGCGGATTTGTAAACAATAGAGATATCAATCGCATTCAATGATGATAATAAAATAGCCAGTATATACAAAGTAAGGGAAAGAAAAAGCCATAAAATGTGGTTTTCTTTGTTAACCCTGATTGGTGTTTGGCTATATACGAATTCAAGTGGTACGAAACAAGACAAGTAGAAGAGTAGTGGGATCTCGAAAGCATGAAAATAGACACCGAATATGTTCACCAACATACTTGAGCCTTATTATTATTCTGCAATCGTGAACAATAATGCAAATCAGTCATCAGAGTTTTTGCGAGCTAACATAATTATGTCCATTGAAAGGCTGGGAAAAATCGATCCCGAAATTGCCAACATGGGGCATTGAACGTCATTTAAAATACGTTGGGGAATGAAAGGTACCCAGTTACCGGTTGTTTTTATAATATCAAATCCGATTGAATGCAATTGCTTTTTCAGTGTACGTGGGGTATATGCTCTGACATGTCCAGAATTTGCAAGCTTGTAATCAACCCAAATCGGATAAAAACCAAAAAGTATTCTTAACCGATTTTCAAGCGATACCAGATTAGGAGTTGTTATGAGAAGATAGCCACCAACCTTCAGGCATCTGAACAAGTCACGCACAAATCTATCGGTATCGACCAGGTGTTCTATGACCTCTCCAGCAATGATCACGTCAAAGTAGCCATCTGCAAAAGGAATTTGCTGGGAATTAAGATCGCACAACTTGGTTATAATGCCCTTTTTCTCAGCTTGAGATATATTTTCTTTATTTACATCAATCCCATAGCTCTCCCAACCATCATTCTTCCAAAACAGCGCCCACTCTCCCGTCGAGCAGCCAACATCGAGCAATCTGCCCTTTGGTGATATGCGTTGTATGATCTGAATCGACTTTTTAACCCTGCTCTCCTTTAGATTTAGGGCAAATGCTCTATTCATATTAAAGTTAGACAAAGTATCCATAGATGAACTACCTTGAGGTATGAGTCTGGATTGATTTCGAAATTTCAAGTGCTGGATCCGAATAAAATGGTAAAACCTTTCATGTGATCAGCAAAAATCACATCTCCAATTCACTCTTAATTTTTGCCCAATCCACCGCAGGTGCAACAAACGGTTTATCCAAATGAGTCGCTATGCTAGGAATCGGCACCCAGAGCTGCCGTTTTTTGCCAGCAAGAATCTGAACTGAGCAATACCTCCACGCTCTGGCCGCCAGTGACATTACGAAACGATCACAAAACATTTGCCGCAGATGCCAAAGAGGATAGATAAAATTCGGCTTCGTCAGGCTGAACCAAAGACTGGCATCATGATTGCCATCGGAGTAACTTTCAAATACTTTGCGCGTGCGCTGAAGGGTTTGGCAGCTGGTCATAAAAGTCAAGCAAGTTGAATTGGCTGTCCTGAAATGATGGTTATTAAAAAGTTTGATTGAATTTCCCCGCTGATTGATCTCATAACTATAATTATCAGAATGATCATAAGGGGATACGAATGCGCCTGGATTTTCGTGCAAAAAACCTGTTAAAAGTGAAAATTGCCCTGGCAGGTATAGATAATCGTCCTCGGCAAAATAGACCAAATCAGAATCTTTCTGTGTACATAAAATTTCAATTTGACGATGAAAGGTATTTCGATTACCCTCGCCTTTGAGAAAGATAAATTCCAGGTCTCCTTTCGGGAAATATTTCAAGAAAAGTTCTTTGTAATTAGGGGGACAATCATCCAGCAAAGCCCAAATTTTTATTTTCAATGTATTCGTCGCTTCTCTGAACGAATGAAGACTCAAATCTGCTAATTCCAGTTTACTGTTAAAATCGAAATACGGTTTTTTTGATATTTTGGGATAGATTCGATAAGCAACAGCCAAATCATATTTTTTAATAGAAGTTATCATGGTAAGCCAACAGTTGTTAATTGCTTGCAATTCACTGCGTCATTATTTATTAATAAACAAGTGCTTTAGCAAAGGGCACTCCTGGTGATGCCGATAACAGGTTAGTGACGCAATCTTTTACTTCAAGCGCGAAACTGATATTTCAGTCCCAAAATAGTCAAACCAAGGAAGTAAATTATTTGGGTCTGCAAATCATTCCTCACTAAAAAAGTTTAAAAGACGTCCTGCCCGAACGTCCAAATTTGATAATGATATCACTTCATCCTTTACAAAGGGTTTCAGCAGAAACAAACACAAAATAAAAAAGATGATGTAGATGACAAGAGTAACTAATAATTCCAGCAAACCCTGAGCAGGCAACAGGCGACTAACAACTAGAGAAATAACCGCAGCAAGTGAGATTTTGAAAACAAATCTTGCAGGAAATTTCAAATTAGCATTTTTACGCGAAAACAGAAATTCTGCGCCGATAGTCAAAACTATCGCCGAACCAGAAGCAAGGATTGCTCCCTTGACACCCCAAATGGGTATTAGTATGATGTCAAGTAAGACATTTACCAAACCACACACCGCCCTTATTTTAAGAACTATTTTTTCCTTGTTTATCGAATACAAGAGTGCTGAATTTGTACCGCTGCCTAATCCTAGAGAGATCAAGTATAAAAAGGCAAATAGTTGCAAAAGGTTGGCACTTTGAACATAAGCCTCACCATACACGGCCGAGATTAGAATTCTGGAATTCAAGATCACAAATAGAAATAGTGGTATACTAATGAAAATACATAGCTTTGTGACCTTTAGCCAGCCTTCCGCAATAACTTGGCGCTTGTTCTGATGTTCAAATTGCGCAAAAGCCGCTGTCGTAATCCCGCTAAATCCAGACGTGATAATGGCAGCCATTGCTAATGTCAAAGAAAAGGCTATGTTATAATATCCTATATTGGCCTTTGGAATGGAAAAAACGCCAAGAAGAAAAATATCAAAATAACGTCCAAGTAAGTAATTAATAAAACTTGTTATCCAGGCGATAAAACCAAATTTGAAGAATGGTGATAAAGATTGCACTTCTGGTTTGACTCGAAATAATGGGTAAATCCTAAATAGATATATCCCGGCTGTAATCATATTTATCCCAATCATGCTCCAGATGACATACTCAAGGCTGCCTCCGTTTTTTAGGATAAGATAAGAACAAAGGATCACGCTCGACTTCAAGATGGTATTAACCCAAAATAGAAACCTGGTTTCGTAAAAACTCAACAATATGGCCTGAGCTATAAGAATGAAGCTATAGAAAGCAATGTAAAATGCTACAATCTTTAGCAGGGCACTTAACTCCGGAGAATGGACTGTTCGGGATAAATAGCCTCCAGTCAACATCAGTAAAAGCATAATCACTAAAACAACAACTCCGAAAAACTTAAAAGTCATTCGTAAATAGCAGGATATGTGATGGGCATTCTCCGCTACTTTGGGTAAAAAAACAGTGATCGCTGTATCTATTCCAGCTGAACTGAAAAGCGAAAATAAGAACACAAAATTCCAGAGTTCAGTATACACGCCATAGTAATATTCGCCCAATCCCCTCGCCAGAACAACCGAGAGTATGAAATCGAGTAGATAACCTGTCGTTTTATTTAGATAATTCCAAATAACAGCGATTGAGAATTTGTTAGTAAAATTCATAAGGATTTTAAACTTTCACGATAACTCCGGGTCTAGCAGCCTTAAGCATGATTTCCGGGTACAAATCAAAATAAAGTACTATCGAAATCTCGCCTGGCCAAAACTCGCCCCCACCCTGGATATAGGGCATTTATATAGTGCAATTGCAGGACAGGCTTCCTGACTCCGCTGAAAATAATTCTTATTGAAACTGACTAAATCTAATTAATCCATCATTCAGCTGCATTTCTTGCTTTTTGTATCCTATTTATTTAATCTCACCTCCATCCCGAATTCGCTGCGATGGCCAGGATAATCCGGCTCGGAAAAGGCTTCGCTGGTCGCGAAACCATGACGAAAAAACAAATTCACAAAGCCATTGCGAATAAACTCATAACTGGTCATTAAAATCAGCGAGTTGGATGTCTCCAGATCACCCTCAAGAAAATCAATATATTCGGGATCTTCCAAATCAGACCTGGATTCGTACAGGCTGCCCCCCACATTGACACCAGCAGGATTCGCGCCATGACGTGTGCGCTCCCATGCGGCCTTGATTATTAACGGCCGATTATACCGGTACTCCAACTGAATGAAAAGATCTTCGGAATTGGGACCGAGCCGATGGCCGAGATTGGTAATAAAATGCTGGAAATTGTTGATGGTGTCATGCGTATAGGTATGAGGCCGGATGCGCGCATACTCTCCGCGCAGATCGAGACCGGGGAGTCCGAATAAATTAACATGATGTCCGCCTGCCAGGATCGCATATTTATTGCCGTAATAGCCGGTACCGAGCTTGCTGCTGGTGACATCGTCCAGCAGAAACTCCAGGTAAAGCTTGGTCTTAGGCACCACTTTGAGCTGAAGATCGAGCCCCATCGCCGCATTGTCGCGATCGCCCAGATAGTGCTCAGCTGACCGGAAAAAATTGAGGGGATTCAAATAGGAGGGTTCAAAGGAACGATCGCTGTAAAGTATCATCTCCTGCAAACCGATATCCAGAAACCGCCACGGCGAAAACTCGAGCCGGTGTGCGGCCAAATACTTCTGTTGATGGTTGCCATAGAAGAAGCCTGACGTATAATGCTGCAATACCGCCCAGAGCAGGGTGAAACGCAGGTTACGGGCGGCAACCTCCAACTTGATCTGATCGTAGGAGGTAGGCTGATCGGAAAGCATGAGCTGTCCCGCATAGCCCGGTCCCCATCGATTACGGTCCTTACCGAAATGGAGGGTTAACCAGTCACGAGTGTAAACCACACCGGCGACAGTTTCATCATAATCGATCTGTTTCCCGGATCCTTGCACAAATCCAAGTCTATCACGGGTGGTATTGACCATCCCGGGATACCGCCGTGTGCCCCACTCCTGGTTGTCGCGGGCATCAGAATAAAATCCGATGTGTTTGCCCAGAGTTCCACGCAGAGCGATGCCGCGCTCGAGATGGTTGACGCGCTCGGTGGCGGATAGCGTATCCGCGCTCGCTGCCAAACCATCAAAGCTCACCACTGGATCGACCCAGATGCGCAGCGGCGGGGTTGCCTCCCCGGGCAGGTCAAGCGAAAAATCGAGCATGTTGCGGCCGTTGGCATAGAGCAGGTCCGGCGCCCAGGGATCGATCAAACCGTGTCGCACCAGCCGACTCCAGCCGGTGGTGACGATCGCCGGCTCCATGCCAAGCTGTTCGAACTCCTCACGCAGCTCATTTTCGAGAAACTCAATCTGCTCCCGCTCGGCACGGCTGAGCTCCTCCTTGCGGGAGAGAAGCGGCAGCAGCTCGCGGGCGATCGCCAGGCGGGTCATGGGACGGGTGTCCCCCAACAGACGGGGAAGCAGACCGCGGGTTTCGAGGCGGTCGAGAAAGTCATAAACCCAATGGGATGTCGGCATGAAAGTGGACTGGGAGCAGGCTTGCGAGGGTAAAAAGATCCATCCGATACAGAGAATCGAGAGACCCAGCAACAGGCAGATGCGATTGGAAGGATGGATCACGGTGCAGTTCTCCAAAGGCTAAACCGTCCCATCGAGGAGGTGGACAATGGCTTCACTGGCGTGGCCATCGCCATAGTGCGCCGTCTGCTGCGCCGGCGGTGAAAAAGTGCGAAGGGCGCCGAGAATACGGTCATAATCCGAACCGGCCAACAGGTTCCAGCCGTCCTCGACGGTCTCGACCCACTCGGTCTCCTCGCGCAGGGTGATGCAGGGGACCCGATAGAAATAGGCCTCCTTCTGCACCCCCCCTGAATCGGTGACGATCATGCGCGCGTGGCTCTCGAGCTGGATCATCTCCAGATAGCCGACCGGCTCGATAACGCTGATCCGCCCGGCCCCTTCGAGACGCTCGAGCAGGCCATCCCGCCGCAGAAAGCCGGTGGTGCGGGGATGCACCGGAAAGATCACCCGCTCCCCGCTGTCGGCCAGAGCGCGGACGATGGCGGCCAGGGCGGCCGGATCATCGGTATTCTGCGGCCGGTGACAGGTGGCGAGCAGGTAGCCGCCGGGCGCGACATCCAGCCGCTCGAGAATCCCGCTCCTCTCCCCCGCCAACCTGGCGAAATGGAGGGCGGCGTCGTACATCACATCCCCGGTATTGTGCACCCCTTGCGTGATGCCCTCGCGCCGGAGATGGGCCACGGCCGCTGCCGTCGGACAAAAAAGCTGATCCGAGATGCGGTCGGTGAGGATGCGATTGACCTCCTCGGGCATGGTCATGTTGAAACTGCGCAAACCGGCCTCGATGTGGTCGACCGGAATGTTGAGCTTGGCGGCGGCCAGGGCTCCCGCCAGGGTCGAGTTGGTATCGCCATAAACCAGCACCCGGTCGGGTTTCTGCTCCTGCAGCACCCGCTCGATCCCGACCAGCATCTGGGCGGTCTGCTCGCCGTGCGGGCCGGAACCGATCTCGAGATTGAGGTCGGGCGCGGGGATCTCCAGCTCCTCGAAAAAAAGCTGCGACATGTTGCGGTCATAGTGCTGACCGGTGTGCAGTAAAAATTCGTTATGCTCCTTGCGCAAGGCGCGGGAGACCGGTGCGGCCTTGATGAACTGGGGACGCGCCCCGACGACAGTGAGGATTTTCAGGGACATGGCCGGATGCTACTCCCAGCCCTGCTGGTCGAGCAGCTGCTCATCGGGCACCGCGCGCAGGGGACGGGCCGGATTGCCGACCACGATCGTCCGCGCCGGAACATCCTTGCTGACCACCGCGCCGGCCGCGACCACGGCATCCTCGCCAATGACCTTGCCGGGGAGGATCACCGCGTGGCCGCCGATGCGTCCGCCGCGCCGCACCGTCACCCCCTTGAAATGCTTGAAGCGCTCCTCGGTGCGGCCGAGGTAATTATCATTGGTCGTGCAGACCCCCGGAGCGATGAAGCAGTAATCCCCGACCTCGGAGTAGGCGGTGATATAGCAGTTGGTCTCCAGCTTGCACTTTTTGCCGATCTTGCAGAAATTCTCCACTGTCGCGTTGCGGCCGACAATGGTGTACTCCCCGACGACGACGTTCTCGCGCACCGCCGCGCCGTCGGCCACCAGCACGTGCGTCCCGAGTTCGCAGCCGGCGTAGATGACCACCTGGGCGCCGAACATGCACTCCGCGCCGATCCGGGCCGGCGGCAGCCCCTTTTCGTCCTTGAATATGCTGCGTTTGGAGCGCAGGGGCTGCTTGCCGATCACCGTGCAGGCATCCACCCGCACATTGTCTCCGATGACCGAGCCCGCATGGATGACCACATTATGGCCGATCCGGCAGTTGCGGCCGATGACGACCTCCTCCTCGATGACGGAAAAATGGCCGACCTCCGTCCCCTCGCCGATCTGCGCGGAAGGTGCAATGAAGTGCATATTCTGCTCCCTTGTTTGTCTGTAAAATCCAAAGGTTCTCCGGGATGGGATCCGGTCCGGGATTGTTCGCTTGCAGGGCCCCCTTGTGATCCGGCCTCAGCGCCGGCGCTTGCGCAGCCAGGTGGAAATGTTTTCCCGATCGCTGCGCAGTGCGCCGAAGAACTCCTGCCACCTGGCCTTTTCGGCGGGCCGTTGGTCGAGGCGTCCGGCATATTCCTGCACAAAGGCGTAAAAAATGGTGGCGATGCCGGCCAAAAGGCCAAGCACCACGGCCAGCATCTTGCGCTTGGGTGAGCTTTTAAAGAGTGGAGGCACAGCGGCATCGAGGACCTGCACGGTGGGGGTGTCGCGCGCCTCCTCGATCCGGGTCTGATAATACTGCGAGTTGAGCAGCTGCCAGACCGTCTCCTGCACCTTGGCCTCACGCATCAGCTCCGCCATCTGGATGCCCACCTCCGGCACCCTGGCCACGGGCATGAATATCTCCTCCTGCTGGCGGTCGCCCGAGCCGATCTGCAGGTCGTCATACTTGCGGCGCAGCTCGGTCAGCTCCTGGCGGGCGCGCACCACCAGGGGATTTTCCGGCTTCATGCTTTGCAGCATGACGTTGAGTTCGATCTCTTTGGCGATGATCTGCCCCTTGACCTCGCCGCTCTGCAGGATCGAGGCCTTGACTTGCTCCTCGAGCGAGACGGCGCGGTGGCCGCGCTGGTATTCGGCCAGCAACCGGGTGGCATCGCCGAGTCGCGCCTGGGTCTCGGCCAGCTGCGACTCGATGTAGAGGCGGGAATTCTTGGCACGCGAGACGCTCTTCTCCCGGTTGACGCGGTCGAGCTCCTCGACGTAGGCGTTGGCGACTGCGGCGGCCAGCTGCGGCTCGCCCATCTCGACGCTGATGGTCATGACCATCTTTTTCGAGAGCACAAATGAGGCGCGCTTGCTCATTTTGATCAGGCCGCCCTCGATGGTCTTGCAGTCGAGGATCTCGAGCAGGGTCGTGCTGTCACCCCGGGAGAGAAAACGGCGCTGCAGCACCCGTTCCCCCACCGAGCGGCTGCGCAGCATTTCGAGAAAGATATCCGCCGAGGTGACCTTGCCGGGCAGGGCGACGCCGGGCACCTTGACTTCGGAGAGCAGGCTGGCCATGGCGCTCCCCTCCTGCTCGGGCGGCGGCAGCAGAGTGGTCACCGCGATATATTTTTTCGGCATGAGAAAGGAGAGCAAAAAGATGCCCACAGCGGCGACGAGGATGTTGCGCAGGATGCGCCAGCGCCAGCGGGTGATCACCAGCAGGTAATCGAGGAGATGGATCTCTATCACTTTGTCTTGGTTATCGGCCATGGCTTACTCTGTGGCGTTCTGGATCACGAGGAAAACAGTGGCGATCTGTCCGGCGACAAGGATGGTGTCGCGGAAGATCTGCCAGTAATTGCGGTCGGGTTTGCGCGGCACCCAGATGCGGTCGCCCGGAGCGAGATCATCGACATCCTCATCGTCCTTGATCTCGCCGGAGGCCTTGATCACCTTGGCGCGGCGGCCGTCGGCGTCCCAGCTCAATCCTCCGGCCTGGGCGATGTAGTACTTGTAGTCGGCTTCCGGCTTGTAGAGCACGCCCCCGGGTCGGGCGACGCAGCCGCTGATCTGCACCACGCGCGGGGTTTTGGGGACGAGAATCTGGTCGCCGTCGCGCAGGGCGACGTCCTGGCTGCGGTCGTTGAGCTGCAGGAGCCGGCGGAAATCGACGACAATACGGTCGGCGTCGCTGCTGTTCTGCTTCATGACCAGATACTCATATTCGCCGTCGCTCATCTGGTCGCGGGGCATCGCCCGCAGCCGTTCATATTCGCGGTCTTCGGGCATGGGCTGGCGCCTGCGGATGAGCTTGGCGTCGCTGATGAGGGCGTCGGGGCTGAATCCGCCGCAATTCTTCATGATCTCGCTGAGGCGTGTGGAGTCGTCGACAATGGGATAATAGCCGGGGAAGGTCACCTCGCCTCGCACCTCGACCAGGGGGCCGACCTGCCAGTCGGGGATGCGGCGGATGAAAAGCTGGTCGTCGGCGCCGAGCACGAGGTCAAGCGAATCCCCGCGCCCCTGCATCAGCCGTTCGAGCGGGATCTCCCGGAGGCGCGGCGGCCGGTTGGGATCGACCTCAGCCACCTCGGCCTTGAGCAGCCAGGCGCTGCGCGTGAGGCTGCCGGCCTTGAGGATGAGGTCGCTGACGCGCATGCCGGCCTCCCACTCATAGCTGCCGGGGCGGTTCACCTCCCCGTTGATGGTGACAGTCTGGCGCGGGGTCTGCTCCTTGACCGAATAGACGCAAATCCGGTCCCCGTCGGCGAGTTCGGGTCCGGCAGCGGAGTCAGCCGCGAGATTGTAATAGCTGATCCGGCGCGAGCCGTCCGGCAGCATGCGGCTGTGTTCGATCTTGCTGCGAAAGGCGAGGCCGGTAAAACCGCCGGCGAGCGCGATCAGGCCGCCGAGGTCCTCCGGTCTGCCGGGCGCCAGTTCATAGATGGCGGGACGGAAGACTTCACCGGTGATCTCGACGCGCAGCCGGCCTGGGGGGACGAAGATCTTGTCGCCGCTCTGGAGGAGGACGTCGGAGGATTGGCCGGGCTTGAGGAGATGGGTGTAGAGGTCGATGCTGGCGGCCAGATTCTCGCCGCGGTAGACCTGGATGTCGCGCAGGGAGCCGTGTTCGGTCGGGCCCTGGGCGATCGAGACCGCATCGAGGACGCTGTTGAGGGCGGAGAGGGTATAGTTGCCGGGCTGCTTGACATCGCCGGTCACGGCCACGCGCACCATCTTGGGGGCGAGCAGCACCAGGTCGAGGGTATAGCCGCTGTAGAGGCGGCGCAGACGGAGGTCGAGCAGCTGGCGCGCCTGGGCCATGGTCATGCCCTGGACGCTGAGCACGCCGGCGGTGGGAAGATAGATCTTGCCGTCGGCGGTGACGATGGTCTCAAAATGCTCCTGGGCCTTGCCGCCGAGATGGATGGCGAGACGGTCGCCGGCGCCGAGGGTGTAATCATCCCCCGCGCTGCCGGCTCCGGCCGGCTCCTGGGCGGCGGCGAAAAAATGGCGGCCGAGGAGGGCCAGCTCCCCCTGAGGCGCGGGGCTGACTGCTCCGGGGGCCTCCGGAGCGCTGCCGGGCGCCATGCCCGGGGCAGCACCGCCAACGACTTGCGCGGCCTGGCCCGATCCCTGCGTGAGGGCCGGGGCGGAGGCTTGCTCGGCCTGGACGCCGGCGGACTGGGCCGCTGCGCCTCCCGCCATAATGATCAAGGCCATGGCCACTGCTGCTACCCAACAGGCTGTATGCGTTTTCACCGGGTTGCTCCCCATTCTTTCAGTCTGTATGACCACACCCACGCCCCGCGCAGTGGACATCCCGCGCCGATGGTGTCAAATTTTTGGACAGAATATGTAAAATATAGTCAAAATTAGCCCTCAAGTCAACAATAATCACTACTTTCAAAGTAACACCGCTGCGGAGAGCACCCTGTGATGAGGATCGCTTTTTGAATGAATAACCGGGTCGGAGCGAGGGGGGAATAGTAACACCGCTGCGGAGAGCAGCCTGTGATGAGGATCGCTTTTTGAATGAATAACCGGGTCGGAGCGAGGGGGGAATAGTAACACCGCTGCGGAGAGCAGCCTGTGATGAGGATCGCTTTTTGAATGAATAACCGGGTCGGAGCGAGGGGCAAAAAAAAAGCGCCGTGTGCTCCCTCCCGATGCACCCGGCGCTTCCGTGCTGGCAAGCTGGTCATTGCTTTATTTCAGATAGGTCATCTTTCGCGTGATGGTGACGTAGTTATTGCGATAGGTGACGCCGTTGCGCTGCGCATTCTCCCAAACTTCCAGCCGATAGATATAGACCCCTGCCGCAACCGGGATCTGGTCGTCATTTACCCCGTCCCAGATCAGGGCGTGGACCCCGGCCGAGGCGGTGGACTCGTAGAGGGTGCGGACATGGCGGCCGAGGATGTCGTAGACCACCAGGCGCACCTCCTTGTCATAGGGCAACTCGAAACGGATCGAGGTGCGCGGATTGAAGGGATTCGGATAGTTGGGCAGCAGGGTGATGGTGGTCGGCCGCTGCGTGCTCATCTCCTTCAATCCCTCCAGTTCGCCGCTGCTGAGAGTGCGGGCAAAGGCCGGCTCCTGCAGCAGCACCACATACATACATTTGGCCCCGCGCGCGCCGGCGGCGTTGTTGCCGCCCAGGGTGATGTTGCCGGCGGTGAAATAGGCTGCCCAGAGGTTGAGTTTTTCGCCGCTCTCGGAGACACCCAGGCTGAGCCCGGTTTTGGTATAGCGCGAGGAGAGCCAGGCCGGCACCGACTGGGCGCTGGCATCATAGGCGACATAGACCACCGTGGCCTGGCTCACCGTCACCTGCATGAACCCGGTGGAGCTGCTGCCCTTGTCGCTGTTGGCGGTCATGATCATCCTGGCGTGGATGAGATCCTCGGGGGCCGAGGTGATGACATAGTTGCGGTCGACGTAGTAAGGGGAGCCCACCGCGACGAAGGAGAGATTCGCCTCCGCACTGCCGGCCAGCGCGACCTGCAGCGAAGGGACGAAGGTGTAGGCCAGCACCGTCCCGCTCATCACTGCGCCGCTCTCCGCACCGCTGACCCCGGAGACGGTCAGGGTGTAGGCCTGCCCGGCGCGATGGCGCGAGGTGGTGAGGGTGACCTTGTTGAGGCCGGCATCGAGTTCGGCCCCGAGCACCGCCACATCATCGGAGATATGATAGCTGCGGCGGGCTTCGGCGCTGTAGCGCTCCACCGGCTGATTGAACCAGACCTCGACCAGCATCTCGCCGGCCGCGACAATGCGCTGCACTCCGGGGGCGGCAGCCGCCGATTTCGACACCATGTAGAAACAGGGGCTGTTGGCCTCGACGATCAGGTCGGGCCGGTCGCTGCGGCCGATGTTGCTGAACAAGACCACATAGATGCGGTTGAGGGCATGGGGGGAGGTGGTCAGCCAGACCTTGTTTTTGGCGGCGTCGAGCTTGGCCGAGAGCACCGTCACCCCCTGGATCTGATAGTTGGCCGTCCTTTCCGCCGAGGCCTTGTCGAGCGGCACGCTGAAGGTGGCCTGAAGCTGGGTCTCGCTCAGGGCCGTCACTCCGGTCACCACCGGCAAAGGCTCAGCGGCGATCTGGCCGAAGCTGAAGGCGTAGGAGCTGTTGGCGGCGATGGTGTTGCCCGCCCCGTCGCGCACCCCGTTGACCATGAGCAGCAGGATGCGTCCGCTCGTCAGAGGTTCGACCTCGAGGATGTACTGATGGCCTGAACCGCCCGCCTTGACGCTGAGAACCTTGCCGCTGCTCAGGGCGTAGCTGGAAAGGCTGCCCGCCGTGGCCGCCTCGACCTCCTCACTGAAGCTGACCTCGAGATGCTGGAGGTCGACCACCCGCACCATGGCGATGGTGGGCGGGAGGGCGTCCGCCGGCTCGTAGAGATAGGAGTAGCTGGTGTTGGGGGCGATCGGATTGGCCTCCGCGCTGGCATCCCGGATCGCGCTGATGCGCAGCACATAGAGCTTTTGCGGCTCATGGGCGGTGGTGGTGAGATGGACGATACGCTGGGAGCCGTCCAGCCGGGCTGCGAGCACCGTGACGTTGCCGCTGATCGTATAGTTGGCGAGGTTCTCCGCTCCGCTCTTCTCCACCTGCTCGTTGAACATGACATCGAGGCTGGTGGTGCTGTTGACCTGAACCAGCGAGACCACCGGGCCGACCGTGTCGCTGCCCTCGTAAAGGTAGCTGTAGGCGCTGTTCGCCGGCACGGTGCGCCGGTAGACGGTGGCGTCGCTCACCTCATTGACCGTGAGGATATAGACCTTGCCCGCCTCATGGGGAGTGGTGGTCAGGGTCACGGAAGTGTTGTCCGCATTGAGAAGGGCGGCGGTGACGGCCGCGCCGCGGTTGAGCTGGTAATTGGCCGTCTTTTCGGCGCTGTTCTTTTCGAGGGGCTTGCTGAACTCGATCACCAGCTGGGTGGCGCTGCGGGCAGCGGCGCGCACAATGGTCGGGCCGGCGGCGAGATCATCGTTGCCGTGAACGTAGGCATAGGAGCTGTTGGGCAGGATCTCATTGGCGACCGTCGAACCATCCGTCACCCGGTTGATGACCAGGATGTAGACGCGGCCGGAGAGATGGGGGGTCGTCTCCAGCTCCACGCTTTTGCCCTCCAGATCGAGGGCGGCGTTCATCACCACCACGCCGTCGCTGATGCGATAGTTGTCGCGGTTCTCCGCGCTCGTGCGCTCCAGCTCCTCGTTGAAAATGACCTGGAGATGGGTGGCGTCCTTGACCACCACCCGGCTGATCATCGGGCCGATGTGGTCGACCGGCTTGAAGACGTAGCCGAAGGCGGTACCGCCGGCGACCGGATTTTTCTGCGCGCTGGCGTCGCAGACATTGCGGACATTGAGCAGGTAGAGGCGGTCGGGGTTGTGCAGGCTCGTGCGCAGATAGACGATCTGGCCAGAGGGATCGAGTTCGGCGGCGAGGACCTGGATGTCGCCCTGGATCGTATAGTTGGCGACGGTCTCGGCGCTGGCCTCGTCGAGCGGCTCATTGAAGAGGATCTCGAGCTGGTCCGCATCCTTGGCATTGACCAGGGTGATCATCGGGCCGATCTGGTCGCCCGGGTCATAGGCATAGGCGTAATAGCTGTTGGGGAGGAGGGGATTTTTGCGCGCCGAACGGTCGCAGACGTTGTTGACGGTGAGGATATAGTTCTGGCCGGCGCTGTGGGGGCTGGTGGTGAGCTGGACGACATTCCCCGCCGCGGTGAGGGCGGCCGACTTGACGGTGACCGAATTGCTGATGAAATAGTTGCCGAGGGCGACGGCCGAGGCCTCATCGAGAGGCTCGCTGAAATAGACCGAGAGGCTGGTCGCCGAGGTGAGCCGCGCCAGGGTGATGGTGGGCGGCTCGGCATCGCTGTCGGCGGCCCCGCCGGGGGCGGTGTAGGTGAGGGTGCTGCCGGCGGCCAGGCTGTTGCGGGGGATGCCCAGATCCTTGACCCCCTTGACGGTGAGAGTGTAGGCCGCGCCGGCGGCATGGGCGGCGGTGGTCAGGAGCACGCTCTTGCCGTCGCTCTGGAGGAGGGCGCCGGTGACATTCACCGCCGGGGAGATGGTATAGTTGGCGGGGGTCTCGGCGCTCTTTTTCTCGAGGGCTTCGCTAAAGGCGACGCGCAGCTCGGTGGGGCTGACTGCGGCCGCCGCCACCAGGGTCGGGGCCTGGGCATCACCCGCCACGCCGTAGATCTCGGAGGTGCGCCCGCTCGCATTGCTGCTGGCATCGTAGGCCGAGAGCGCGAAATAGTAGCCCCGGTTCGCCTCCAGGCCGGTGACAGTATAGGCGGTTACATTTCCGGCATCGATGGTCTGATTCAGGGAGGAGCTGGCGGTCCCGTAATGGATACGGTATCCGGCCAGATCGCCCTCGGTATTGGCCTGCCATTTCAATTTGACATCGACGGCCCAACTTGCATTGTTCATTAGAGTTAGCAACAGCAGCGCTGTCCCGGTCCACACATTCACAACACGCTTCATTCCGATCTTCTCCCTGGTAGCATATTCGAGGTTGCCATGATTGTCGAAAAGAAGCTATTCAAAGGACGTGCCAAAGAAAACAGGGGCTGGGGGTATTGTTTTTATTTCCGTTAGATATGACTAATCCCGGGGCGGGGGAGATAGCATTTCGAGAATGTGGGAGAGAATTACAGGTTGGAAATCAGGGAGGCCGGACAGCCGTCCGGCCCCGGATTAGCGGAAAATGGTGATCGGGGTGGTGAGGATCTTGACGCCGGTCTGGAAGCGTATGTAGTAGACCCCGGCGGCGAGGGGAAGGCCGGTCTGGTCGCGGCCGTCCCATGTGCGCAGATGGTAGCCGGCAGCGGCCGGGCCGGAGGAGATAGTGCGTACGCGCTGGCCGAGGGTGTTGTAGACGGCCAGGGTGACCTCCTCGCGCGCTTCGGGCAGGGCGAAGCGCAGGGTGGCGGCGCTGCCGTGGCGGAGGGGATTGGGGTAGGCGCTCTCGAGTTCGAACCGGCGCGGCACGGCCGGGTTGCCGCCCCCTCCGCCGCCGCCTTCGGGGGCGGCCTCGACCTCATTGGAGTAGCCGCTCTCATTGCCCCAGTGGTCGAGGGCGGTGAGGGCGATATAATAGGTGGTATCGGTGCTCAGTCCGGTGAGGGTGTAGGTGGCGACGTCGCCCACATCCCGGGAGGCCGTGTAGGCGCCGGGGCGGGTGCCGAAATGGAGGCGGTAGCCGAGCAGGTCCGGCTCGGTGTTGCGGGACCAGGTGATCGAGATCGAGTTGTCCCCTGCAGCGGCCAGCGCGGCGCCCAGAAGGGTGACAAAGACAAGGAATTTCCAGTTCATAGGGATGGTCATGCCGTTATGATACAAGGATGAGAGCGGAGCAGCAGGGGCTCCGCCGGATTGGCGTTGAGCGGGCGGGCTAAAAGCCGGCAGGGTCAGGCCGAATTCTTGCGCCAGCTCGCGTGCGATATTTTGTACTGGGTTATTTTGTAGTTCAGGGCGCGCGGCGAGATGCCGAGCAGTGCGGCGGCCTCCTTCTGCACCCAGCGGCTGCGCTGCAGGGCGATAGTGATGGCCGTGCGTTCCAGCTCCTCAAGGTTGAGGGTGAAGAGGCTGGGGCCGCGCTTCTCGTCGCGGCGCCGGTCGCGTCCGCCGGCGGCGAAATAATCCTTGCCGGTCATCGCCAGATCCTTGGCCGTGACGGTGTGGTTGGGATTGACCACCAGCACGGCCCGCTCGATCAGGTTGCGCAGTTCGCGGATATTCCCCGGCCAGGAGTGATTGGCCAGAAGCAGCCGGGTTTCATCGTCGAAATCGCCCACCTGTTTCTTGATCTCCGCTGCGAATTTGTGACGGAAATAGTCGGCCAGGATGAGGATATCCTCGCTGCGTTCCCGCAGCGGGGGCACGTGCAGAGTGACCACATTGAGGCGGTAATAGAGGTCGGTGCGAAACCTTCCTGATTCCATCTCCTCCCACAGATCCCTGTTGGTGGCGGCAATGATACGGACATCAACATTGATCGTGCGCTGTCCTCCCACCCTGACAAAGGCCTGTTCCTGCAGAACCCGCAGGATCTTCGCCTGGGTGGAGGGATGCATGTCTCCGATTTCATCCAGAAAAAGGGTGCCGCCGTCGGCCTGTTCGAACTTGCCGACATGGCTGGAAACCGCCCCGGTGAAGGCCCCGCGTTCATGGCCGAAGAGCTCGCTCTCGAGCAGATGCTCCGGCAGGGCGGCGCAGTTCACCGTCACATAGGGCTCACGGCTGCGCAGGCTCTGGGCCTGAATCGCACCCGCAATCAGCTCCTTGCCCGTTCCGGTCTCACCCTGGATCAGCACCGTGGCGTTGCTGCGGGCGATCTTGTCGATGAGACTGTAGATTTTCTGGATTTCCGGACTGCGGCTCAGCTTGGGGTAGTAGGTCTCAAAGAAGGAAAGGTCGGGTCTTTGCTGCTCTACTTCCTGCTGCAAGTCTGACAACTGAAGCTCGTCCAGATAATTCATGATGCTACCTCCCGGCACATTTCTCCCCACTCCTGGACAGCACCTGCAAATACTACGCCATGACCTCCCCATGGCGATTGACTCAGGTCACAACCACGGCATAATTTAGGATTTATTAAATACTTTTCTGACAAAGACTTAGGCGGATCGGCCGTAACGGCGTAGGCCCTCACCCGCGGCCATACGGGATGCAGGGGTGCCGGGCACCGCGGCGGTTGTTCAGATTCAAGCCGGTTGTATTATTTTCGCACAATCCTGAGCAGGGCGCGCAGGCTGCCGGCCTGGCGGAAATGAGCCGGCCAGTGCGCGCCGCGGGCCGCCCGCTCCCGGAGAAAGAGGGGCTCCTCCAGACTCCCCGCCTGCAGCAGGGTCGGTTCGGCGAAGAGCGCCGCCGGGGGGCCGTCATAAGCGATGCGGCCGCCGATCATCAACAGGACCCGCCCGGCCAGGTCATTGACGAAATCCATGTTGTGGGTGATGAGCACCACCGCGGTGCCCTGATCGATGAGCCCCTCGATCAGTTCCTCGACGCTGCGCAGGCCGCGGGGATCGAGCCCGGCCGTGGGCTCATCCAGCACAACCATCTCGGGTTCCATGGCGAGCACCCCGGCAATGGCCACCCGCCGCTTCTCACCCTCGCTGAGATTGAAGGGGGAGCGATCCCGGAAGCGCACCGGATCGAGGCGGACCTGCCGCAGCGCCTTTTCGACCGCGGCATCTATACGCTCTTCGCTCCAGCCCAGGTTGAGCGGGCCGAAGGCGACGTCGCGGGCGACGCTCTCCTCGAAAAGCTGTCCCTCGGGGAACTGGAAAACCAGGCCGATGCGGCGGCGCAGCAGGGTGTGGTCATAGCCCCTGGCCCAGATATCCTCTCCCTCCACCCGCACCGTGCCGGAGGACGGCCGCAGCAGCCCGGTGAAATGCTGGATGAGGGTGGTCTTGCCCGATCCGCTCGGCCCGACGATGGCGGTGCAGCCGGGCGCGCCGCCGAGATTGAGGGTGATGTGGTCGAGGATCATGCGGTCAGAAGCGCCGATGCCGGTGTAGCGGAAGCAGATATCCTGCAGCTGGAGGTCAACGCTCATGGCGGGCCTCGCTGATGCGCCGGTTCTCCAGTTCGGCGTAATTGTCGGTCATGCCGGCGATATGGTCGGCGATGGCGCGCAGGAAGGAACTGTCTTTACGCAGCTCCTTGCCCTCCCCCGTGAGCACCGGGGCGAGGCGATAGTCAGGCAGGAGACCGGGCTGAAGAAAGTAGCTTCTGAAGAGGGTGCGGATGATTTCGCGCGCCTGGTCATCGCTGCGCTCCTCCGAGGCGATGCGGATGATCTCGCTGGAAATGAAGCGGTCGAGTTCCTCCTGCAGGGGATTGACCCGGTCGCTGAACCAGACCAGCAGGGTATCGAAATGGCTGCTCCGCCCGGTGAGGCCCATAAAAGTGTCGATGCGTTCGAGGGTGGCCTCCATCACGTCGGTGACGAGAAAATTGACCAGGCTGCGGATGAGAGTGTTGCGGTAGATGAAGCGATCGTCCAGCTTCAGGCCGGCGCGGCGGTCGATTTCGCGAATGATCGGCAGTTCGCGGACACGTTCGAGGCTGACGAATCCGGCGCGGATACCGTCCTCGAGATCGTGGGTGCGCTGGGCGATCTCGTCGCAGACCGCGACGATCTGCCCCTCGATGGTGGTGGCATTGTCGAGTTCGTAATGCAGCCCTTCGAGGTTGAAACCGGGATAGTTGATCGCCTGGCGGCGCAGGCGGGTGTGTTTGAGAATGCCCTCGCGCACAGCGGCGGTGAGGTTGAGGCCGTCCCAGGCATATTTTTTTTCGAGGACCTCGACAACGCGGAGGCTCTGATAGTTGTGCTTGAATCCCCCGCCATCCCGGGCCGGAAGGGTTCCATCGAGGGTGTCGGTCCCGCTGAGAATGTCGTGGAGGACCACCTCGCCGATATGGCCGAAGGGGGTGTGGCCGAGATCATGGCCGAGGGCGATCGCCTCTGCAAGTTCCTCGTTGACCCCCAGGGTCCGCGCCATGGTGCGCGAGAGCTGTGAGACCTCCAGGGTGTGGGTGATGCGGGTGCGGTAATGGTCGCCCGACTGGGTGAGGAAGACCTGACGCTTGTGCTTGAGGCGCCGGAAGGCCCTGGAGTGAATGATGCGGTCGCGGTCACGCTGAAAGGCGGTGCGATAGGCGTGTTCCGGCTCCGCATGGAGGCGGGTCGGAGCGAAGCAGGTGCTCCGGGCCGCCCAGGGGGCGAGAATGGTCTCTTCGATCTTTTCCAGATCGCTTCGTTTGCGCAGGTTTAAGGGCATGGCGTCATTCGTCGGGATGATTGAGCAGTTTGCGGAGCTGTTCACTTTGTAACAGCGTCAGCCGGCCCTCTTGTTCCGCCAATTTCACCAGGCGGAGGGAGAGGGTGCGGTAGAGTTCGAGGAGGCCGGGCCGCTCCGCCGCCAGGGCGCAGAGGTGGGCAGTGATGGTGCCGGTGTCGCCGCGCGAGACCGGGCCGGTCAGGGCCGCACCCGGGCCGGAGGCGATGACGTTGGCGATGGCATTCCGCAGCAGGGGTTCGGTCATCGCCCGCTTCTCTTCCGCCGGCAGCTCCACCCCTGCGAGTAGTTCGTCGGCTGCATCATAGAGTCCGACCAGGCAGTTGGAGAGCAGGACGCAGGCGATGTGATAGTCTGTTTTGGCCCCGGCGGTGAGGCGAAAAGGGCGGCTCTGCAGCCGCCGCGCGATCTCCTCGAGAAGCACCACGGTCTCCTCCTCGCCCTCGAGGGCGATATGGATGCCGCGCCAGCGCCGCCACTCCTGCTTGCGGCCGGCGAAGCTCTGCAGGGGGTGCATGGAGGCGAGCCGGCGGGTGTGAGGCCGCAGGGGCGCCAGGATGGCGGCCGGGAGCGAGCCCGAGCAGTGGACGACCGCGGTCCCGGGCCCTGCTTTCGCGGCTGCGGCCAGCTCGGCTGCGGCCGCGGCGATGGCGTCGTCCGGGACGGTGAGGAAAATGAGCGCAGGCCCGCCCTCCGGCAGGGCGGCCAGGGTGACGGCCGGGACCGCTCCGCACAGCGCTGCGGCCGCTCGCGCCGCCGCGGCGTCGCGGTCGACGATGAATTCCACCTCCAGACCGGCATGATGGAGGGCGCCGGCGAGGCTGCTGCCGACCCTGCCCGCTCCAATCAGGGCAATGCGCTCCCTCATGACCGCGGCCACTCCACCGCAGCGGCGGCATAGCCCACCACGTAGCCGCTCGATTCGCCGGTCACCTCTTCCGAATTGGTGCGGGCGAGGAGGCGGACGGAGGAGGCGCCGAGGCGTTCGCCCGCGCGCAGCAGGGCGGCGATGGGGCCGGCCCCGCAGGCCTCCACCTCGCCGGCGGCATGGGCGCGGCAAAAACCTTCGGCCTCGCCCCTGAGGAGAATCCCGAGGGTGCGGTCATCGGCCAGGCGGCACTCGGCGAGGGATTCGCCGTGATAGAGGTCCGAACTGGCGATGATGAGCATGCCTTCGCGATATACGGCGGCGATGGCATCGCCAAGGGCGCGGCAGATCTCCCAGTCATAGTCGTGAAAGACCGCAGCCGCCAGCCTGAATTCCCTCTTCAGGGCCGACTGGAGAAAGGGAAGCTGGACCTCGAGGCTGTGTTCCGGGCGGCCGTCGAAGAGGGTGTGGCCCTCCTGTGAGAGGTGGAGATGGGGCGAGGCCTCAGCCAGGCGGCGGGTCAGCTCCCCGTCGACCTCGATCTCACCCAGGGGGGTGGCATAGGCCTCCCCGTCGTAGAGCGAGACCCCCCTCACATATTGGCCGTGGCTGGGCGCGATGACGATGACGGTATCGATCCCTGCCTCTGCTGCGAGGCGGTAGCCGGCGGCGGCGGTCGAACCAGAATAGATATAACCCGCATGCGGGACCACGAGACCGAGCAGGCGCCGGTCTTCATTCTGCAGCGGAGCGGCAGCGAGCAGGGAAGTGGTCATCTCACGCAGGGCCTCGGGCTCGCCGGGATAAAAACGTCCCGCCCAGGCGGGTTTGCGTACTTTCATGATGAGACCCTCCTCTCTGCCTTAAATTATCACTAGTTTTTGCCATGTGCAAATTCTTTTTTGTTGCAAAATCCCTCCGGAATGCGTATCAATAACTGGATAGACTTCCGGAGGCCGGCATGAAAGGTATTCATCGCTTCGCGATGCCCGTTTTCGCGCTCTGCGCCGCATCCTGCCTTTTCACCCTCTCGACCGGGGCCGCCGCCGCACCCGCCGCGCCGCAGCTGCTCTTTGAGCAGATCAACGTCGAGCAGGGCCTCTCCCAAAGCATCGTCACCAACATCATGCAGGACCGGCGGGGTTATCTCTGGTTCGGCACCGAGGACGGCCTCAATCTCTATGACGGCTACGGTTTTTCGGTTCTGCGCTCCGACCCGGACGATCCCAACAGCCTCAGCTACAACCAGATCACCGCCCTCTATGAAGACCGCACCGGCTCGATCTGGGCGGGCACCTTCAACGGCGGGCTCAACCGCTATCAGCTGGAGAAAAACCGTTTCATCCGCTTCCGCAACTCCCTCGCCGATAACAGTTCGCTCAGCAACGACCTCGTCTACGCCATCGTCCAGGACCGCGCCGGCCAGCTATGGGTGGGGTGCGATCACGGCCTCAACCGGATGAAAAATCCCCACGCTGCAGAGGGATCGGGCCGTTTTGACCGCTTTTTTCATTCTCCGGGCGACAAAGCCTCGCTCCGGGATGATCATGTGCGCGCCCTCGCCGTCGACAGTATCGGCACCCTATGGGCCGGAACCGACCAGGGGCTGGCCATGCTCCCGGCCTCGGAACTCCTCCACGAAAAACCCCGATTTACCATGCCGCAGATGCAGGAGAAGGAGTGGAGCGGCCTGGCTCAGGACACCATCCGCACCCTCATGGTCGACCGCTCGGGCGCCCTCTGGATCGGCGCAGTGCATGGGCTGCACTGCCTGCGCCGGGAGCCGGGCCGCCCTCCTCGCCTGCAGAGCTTTTTCCATACACCTGGCAATCCCCGCACCCTCAGCAACAACCACGTCTACGCCCTGCTCGAGGATGCCGAGGGTAATATCTGGGTTGGCACTGAAGGGGGCCTCAACCGCTTCGACCCGCGCAGCGGCGAGTTCGCCGCCTGGCTCAACGATCCCCGCAATCCCCATTCCCTGAGCCATAACGAGATCCGCTCCCTCTTCCAGGACCGCTCCGGCCTGCTCTGGGTGGGCACCTACGGCGGCGGGGTCAGCAAGGCCGACGCCCGGCCGAAGCCCTTCGTTCATTACCGATATCTGCCGGAGGCTCCGGAGGGGCTCAGCCAGCCCATCATCTGGTCGATCTATGAAGATGCCAACGGCATCCTCTGGATCGGCACCCATGGCGGCGGTCTCGACCGGCTCGAGCGCCGCACGGGCCGCTACACCCATTACCGCGCCAACCCGGCCGACCCCCATTCCCTCAGCCACAATATCGTCCGCCTGGTCATACCCGGCCGCGATGGCGAACTCTGGATCGGAACTCACGGCGGCGGCATCTGCCGCTTCAATCCTGCCACCGGCCGTTTTGTCCGCTACCTGCACGACCCCCAAAATCCCTACTCCCTGTGTCACAATGAGATCCGCGCCCTCTTTCTCGACAGCGACAGCACCCTCTGGATCGGCACCCAGGGCGGCGGACTCGACCGGCTCGATACTCGCAAGCTCAACACCGCCGCCCCCCGCTTTCGCCACCTCCGCTCCGATCCCGGGGACAGCAACTCCATCGCCAGCGACTACATCCGCTTCATCCACAAGGACCGCGAGGGTTGCTACTGGATCGGCACCCAGGGGGGCGGCCTCGACCGCTACGACGCCGCGGCCGGCCGCTTTTCCCATTTTCGCAGCACCCCGGGAAATCAGGGAGGCATCAACAGCAACTATGTCTTCTGCCTGCATGAAGACCGGCAGGGAACGTTCTGGATCGGCACCTGGGGCGCCGGCCTGATCAGATTCGACCGTAAAACCGGCATCTTCACCGCTTATCGCACCAGGGACGGCCTGCCCTCCGATGCCATATACGGAATCCTCGAGGACGGCCGGGGACGGCTCTGGTTCAGCACCAATAACGGCATCGGGCGCTTCGATCCCGAAACCGCAGAGTGCAAAAATTACAGCATCCGCGACGGCCTGCAGAGCAACGAATTCAACGGCGGCTCCTTCTTTCTCAGCCCGAGCGGTGAAATGTTCTTCGGAGGCATCAACGGCTTTAACAGCTTTTTCCCCGAGCAGATCCGCGACAATCCACATATCCCGCCGGTGGTCATCACCGGCTTTAAAAAGATGAACCGGCAGGTGCGCCTCGACCTCCCCCTCTCCGAGATCAGGCACCTCAAGCTCTCCCACCGCGACTACTTTTTCTCCTTCGAGTTCGCCGCCCTCGATTATACCGCGCCCGAGAAGAACCGCTATGCCTACAAAATGGAGGGGCTGGACCAGGAGTGGATCACCACCTCGGCGGACCAGCGCGTGGCGCAGTACACCACCCTGCCGGCGGGCAGCTATCTCTTCCGCGTCAAGGGCTCCAACAACGACGGGATCTGGAACGAGGAGGGGTGCTCGATCGCCATCTCCATCGCCCCGCCCTTCTGGCGGACCTGGTGGTTCCGCCTCCTGGGCCTCCTCATCCTCTGCACCATCGCCCTCTTTTATTTCCGCCGGCGCCTGGGCATTATCCGCATGGCGGCCGAACTCTCCGCGGCCCACGAAATGCAGATGGCGATCATGCCGCACACCGGGCCGCAGGTGCCCGGATTCGACATTTCGGGGCTCTGCATTCCGGCCAATCAGGTCGGCGGGGATTTCTTCGATTATGCCTGGGTGGGAAGTGACCGGAAACGGTTCGGTATCATGATCGGGGATGTCTCTGGAAAAGCGATGCGGGCGGCGATGACCGCTGTCATGGCCAACGGCATCGTCCATGCCGAAGCGGCGGAGGGCAAGAGCCCGGCGGAGGCGCTCACGCGCAGCAACGAGATCCTCTACCCCAAGCTCGAACGCCACACCTTCATCGCCCTCTGCCTGGTCGCCCTTGAGCCGGAGAACCGGGCCATGTGCTTCACCAATGCGGGACTGAGTGAACCCCTCCTCTACTCAGATGGGGCATGGCGGATCCTGCGCGGCAGCGGCCCGCCCTACCCCATCGGTGTGCGCCAGGGCCATCTCTATCAGGATAAGCGGGTGCGGCTCCTGCCCGGGGAAATCATTATCCTGCAAACCGACGGCATTCAGGATGCGATGAACCGGAGCAAGGCTTTCTATGGCGAGGAGCGCCTGCTCACTTTTCTCAGAGGGCTCGACTGTGCCGCCCTGAACGCGCAGCAGATCCGCGACAGCATTATCGCCGATGTCCAGGCCTTCACCAACGGGGTTCACCCTTTCGACGACATGACGGTGATCGTGATCAGGGTGCTGGAGTGAAGCCTTTCAGCCCGCCCGCCGCGCATCGCGGCGGTTGGCGAGCAGGGAGAGCAGGATCCCGGCGGCGAGGATGGAGAGGATCACGCCGAGCAGGATGAAATTGAAATGGTCGCCGAGCACACTCTTGAGCCACGTGGCGGTCAGCATCTTGGCGCCCACCACCATCAGTACCACGGCCAGAGCGACCTTGAGATAACGGAATTTGTCCAGCATGCCGGCCAGGGCGAAATAGAGCGAACGCAGGCCGAGAATGGCAAAGACATTGCTGGTGAAGACCAGAAAGGGATCGGCGGTGATGGCAAAAATCGCGGGGATCGAGTCCACCGCAAAGATCAGGTCGGTCGCCTCGACCACGATCAGGGCCAGGGCGAGGGGGGTGAGCAGCACCGCCCCCTTTTTGACGCTGCCGACCACGGTGTCGTCGGCCTCGTCATCGCCGGGAAGCACCCCCTTGCGCGAGGCGGCCGAGCCGGCGCGCACGATGAAATGCTGGCCGTGAAAACGTTCAGTGACGGGGAAAAAGCGGCGCACCAGCCGCACCATGACGTTGCGGTTCGGATCCTCGGCGCCGCCATGCATGAAAAGCATCTTGGCCCCGGTGAGGATGAGAAACCCTCCGAAGATATAGAGAATCCAGTGGAATTTGGCGATCAGGGCCGCACCGACGCCGATCATCGCCCCGCGCATCACCAGGGCGCCGAGAATGCCCCAGAAGAGCACCCGGTGCTGATAGATGGCCGGCACAGCGAAGAAACCGAAAATCATGGCGATGACGAAGATGTTGTCGACGCTCAGGGATTTTTCGACGACATAGCCGGTCAGATACTTGATAGCGGCGGTGCGTCCGGAATTGACCAGGCCGTCGACGGCATCCACGGCCGTGCCAAGGCCGAACCAGTGGGCGTTATAGGCATGGTAGATGAAGAACGAGAAAGCCAGGCCGAGGGCGATCCAGACCCCAGACCAGCCCAGAGCCTCCTTCATCTGCACGACATGGGCCTTGCGGTGAAAAACCCCGAGATCGAGGGCGAGCATGGCCAGAACGAAGCCGATGAATCCAATCCAGAGCCAGATCATTTGTTATCCTTCCACTTTATAGAAAAGCGCGCGGGCGTCTCCGTCCCACGCGCTTGCTTCCGATTTTGGTCAATTTAACAGCAGCCGGGGTGCTTCTATTCCCCGCTGCGCATCAATGAGGTCGAGGAGACCGGGAGCTGACGGACCCGGACGCCGGTCGCGGCAAAGATGGCGTTGCACAGCGCCGGCGCCACCGGCGGCACCCCCGGTTCCCCCACTCCGCCGGGGGGCAGATGGCTGGGGACGAGATGCACCAAAATCTCCGGGCTCTCGTTGATGCGCAGGGGTTCATAAGTGTCATAGTTGCCCTGCACCACCCCGCCCTTCGCGATGGTGATCTGGCCGCGCAACGCGGCCGAGAGGGCAAAGATCACCCCTCCCTCCATCTGGGCCTTGACCCCGTCCGGATTCACCGCCTGCCCGCAGTCGATGGCGCAGACGTAGCGCGTCACCCGCAGGCGGCCGCTGCCATCCACCTCCACCTCGGCGCAGTGGGCGGCAAAGCTGCCAAAGCAGGCGTGACAGGCGATACCGCGGCCCCGGCCCGGGGGCAGGGATTTGCCCCACTCCGACTTGTCAGCGGCGAGCTGGAGCACCGCGCGCAGGCGCGAGTCCGCCGGCAGCAGATCCAGACGGAACTGCACCGGGTCGGCGCCGGCGGCGTGGGCCATCTCATCCATGAAGCATTCATTGACAAAAGCGTTCTGGGAATTGTAGACCGAACGCCACCAGGTCACCGGCACCGCGGTGTTGGCCATGACGTAATCGATATGAATATTTCCCATCCGGTAAGGGATCTGGGCCGCCCCGTCCACGGCGTCGGGATTGCCGCGGCCGTCCCCCTCTCCGAAGAGCTGGACCGAGATCGAGGGGGCGACGATATGGTGGTGCCAGCCGACCGGTTTCTTCCCGGCGTCGAGCAGCCCTGTCACCCTGTGAAAACTGGCAGGGCGGAAAAAGCCGTGGCGCATGTCGTCCTCACGGCTCCAGACCACCTTGACGGGGGCGCCAAGGGCTTTGGAGAGATGGACCGCCTCCTCGACGAAATCGTTCATCAGCCGGCGGCCAAAACCCCCGCCGATGAGGGTGGTATGGACGTGGACCTGATCGAGGGGCAGGCCGGTGATTTCAGCGGCAGCCTCCTGGGCCCCCTGCGGTGACTGCATCGGGGCGTGAATCTCAACGCGGTCGGCGCGGACATCGGCGGTGCAGTTCATCGGCTCCATCGGGGCATGGGCGATGAAAGGCACGCTGTACTCGGCCTGCAGCCGGGTCGGTGCTGCGGCGGCCGCGGCGGCGAAATCGCCTTCCTCGCGCACCACCCGCCCCTCCAGGCCGCTATGGCGCCGGAAATAGTCATCAATGGCAGGGCTGGCGAGGCCGGCATGCTCCCCCTCCTCCCACTCCACCACCAGCTTCTCGCGGCCCTGCAGGGCCGCCCAGGTGGAGTTGGCCACCACCGCCACACCGCTGGGGATCCGCACCACCCGCTGCACTCCCTTGACCTGGAGGGCAGCCGCGGCGTCGCAGCTCCGGAAGCGTCCGCCGAAGACCGGGCTGCGCGCGACCACCGCGACCAGCAGGCCCGGAAAGGTGAAATCGAAGCCGAAAACGGCCTTGCCGGTGAGTTTTTCGGGGGTGTCGAGCCGCGCCCGTTTGCTGCCGACGATGCGGTAGGTCGAGGGATCCTTGAGAGCCACCTCCTGGGGCACGGGCAGCCGGGAGGCGGTGACGACCAGATCGCCGTAATCGAGCTTGCGGCCGCTCGGCATGTGCAGCACTGTGCCCGCCTGGGCCTTGCAGGTGGCGCGATCCACCCCCCAGTACTGCGCCGCCGCGGTGATGAGCATCTCGCGCGCGGCCGCTCCCGCCCGGCGCAGCGGCTCCCAGCCCCGGCGGACGGTGGTGCTGCCGCCGGTGGACATGCTGCCGTATTTGGTCGGGTGGGCGAGAGCCGGCACGACCGTGATCTTTTCCCAGTCCGCCTCCAGCTCCTCGGCGACCATCATCGGCACGGCCGTGCGCGCCCCCTGGCCCATTTCGGAGCGGGCGACCCAAATGGTGACCCGCCCCTGCCGATCGATGGCGATGAACTCGTTGGGTTTGAAGACAAAAGCGCCCTCCTGGCCCGCCAGCGGCACGGGGCGGATGACGCCCAGCACCAGGCCGGCGCCGCCGGCCCCGAGCACCTGGAGAAATTCACGCCGGCGCAGTTCCATATTTCTGGTCATGGCTGCCTCCTTTTCAGCTCCGCCGCCCGGTGAATGGCCCGGCGGATGCGCGGATAGGTGCCGCAGCGGCAGAGCAGGCCGCTCATCGCCTCATCGATCTCGCTGTCCGTGGGGTCAGGCTTTTGGCTGAGGAGGGCATAGGCGGCGACGATCTGGCCGGGCTGGCAGTAGCCGCATTGGGAGACCTCTTCCTCGCGCCAGGCCACGAGCAGGGGATGGTCCGTCTCCCGGCTGATGCCTTCGATGGTGAGGATCTTCTTGCCCACAGCATCCCCCGCAGTCAACAGGCAGGAGCGCACCGCCTCCCCATCCATCAGCACCGTGCAGTTGCCGCAGACCCCCTCGCCGCAGCTGTACTTGGTGCCGGTCAAACCGAGGGTCTCGCGCAGCACCCACAGCAGCGGGGTTTCGGGATCGACATCTACTGTCACCCGTTCGCCGTTCACCTCCAGTTTGTATAGCGCCATTTTACCTCCTTGCGGTAAAACATCGGTCAGCAAACCAAGAACAACAAGGCCTCTGGGCAGGGCTGCAGCCGAGCAGTCCGGAGGGCCAGCCCCGGTCACCGGACCATGAGCATCCTCGCCTGAGCCGTCTCTCCGTCGGCCTCCAGGGTGTAGAAATAGATGCCGCTGGGCAGCTCCCCTCCCCTGTCGTCGCGGCCGTCCCAGTGGATCTGCCGGGCGCCGGCGCTCAGGCCGGGGCGGTCGATTCGCCGCACCTCCCGGCCCAGAAGGTCACGAATGAAAAGGCTGACATCGCCCGGATGGGCGAGGGTAAAATGTATCGAGGTCGCGCCGTTGAAGGGGTTGGGATAGTTCTGTTCAAGAGTGAATCCCTGCGGCGCGCCGGACTTGCCGGAGATTCCGGTAAATCCCGACAGGGTGAAGCGCGCCCCCTCGATATTCTGGCCCCCGAGCAGGGAATGGTAAATCATGGCCGGAGAGACCGAAGCCCCCTTTTTATAGACACCCACCCGCCACTCACCGTTTTTCAATCCCGCAAAATTGAATTCACCCCGGGCATTGGTAAATTGAAAAAAGTAACTGTCGTAGTACAGGGTATTCGCCTCAACAGCGACGACGCAGACTCCCTCCGCGGGGGTTCCGGCGGGCCCAACCACAGTGCCGCTGATACTGTTGCGTCCCTGCCTGATCCGGAACTCCCAGTCCATTCCCTTCAGGGTATCGTTGGCCGCCGCCGCAAGATTGAGCCGCATACCGGCCGGCTCCACCGCATCCAGCCCATTGGCGGTAATATTGAGACTGGCAACCGTCCCCGGCATTACCCCGATGAGATAATGGCCGTCTGCATCGCTCAGGCAGGAAGAGGTGCGGCCGTTACCGGTCGCCGGATCGGTAAATACGGCAGTCACCTCGGCGCCCATCACCCCCCGTCCCTCGACTGTGCAGCGCCCGCGGATGAAGGAGGTGTATTTCTTCAGGACAAAATCGAGGCCGGTATTCTCGCCGGCAGTGGCGATGACGTTGACGAAGGGTTTCTCTTCGTAATACTGCGACAGATGCATATAGTTGGCCAGCATATTGTGGGCCAGGCCGATCTGGGTAAACCCGGGTTCGGTGCCCATGATGTAGCGGCCCTCTTCATCAGTTCTGGCGACCAGGTAGCCGGCTCCGGTCGCGTAGAGAAGAACCTGCGGCACCGGCGTGCCATCCTCGTGTACAACCCTCCCCTTGAGCAGGGCGCTGAAGGGCGTGAGCGCAATATTCCTGACCAGGATTTCGCTGCTGCCAAGGCTGAGCGGGCCTGAATGCGCGGGCATATAGGCTCCTGTGCCCTCTCCGGCCCCGTCGGCATAGACCGTCCAGTTGCCGACGTCGGCTAGAAGGGCATAGTTACCCTCGGCATCGGTTCGGCCGTTGACGAAATCAAAGGTTTGATTTCCGCTATCCCGCATGGCCATCAGGGCCAGGTCTGCGATCGGCGCCCCGGTGGCCGCCGAGGTCACCTTGCCGATGATAGCGGGCGCACTGGTCTTGATGTCAAGATGGAGCCTGATCACCCCGGAGGAGCCGTCCTCGTCCTGCATAAAGATGAAGATGGTGCCTCTGGGCCAGAGCTTGACCTGTTGACGCAGCAGGGGAAAAATCACCCTCAGCTTGCCATCCGGCGCCCCCTCATCACCGAGGATCGAAGCCAGGGGATTGGCAGGATCCTTGATCCAGCCGACGCCGTCGATCGTATAGCCAAACCGCCAGTTCCAGCTGTAATCGACCGGATCAAAGATGTTGTTAGTATTGATGTCGGCGTAGACTCCGCCCCTCAGCACGGCCCCGATGCGCGAGAGATCCGCGGTGATCTCGAGCAGGGCGGGGACCGAGGTGATGGTCAGCTCGGTCTCGCCATTGGCCTTCATGTTGGTGATGCCCCAGACTGTGACGGGAAAGATGCAGATTAAAAAGAGCAGTGCTTTTTTCACAACAGCCTCCTTCCATAATCCTGTTCAGCATCGTCAAGGTGTGTAAAACATGCCGGTTCCATTGTCCTGCGTGGAAGCCTGTTACCGAGGTGCCTGCTGCTGCTAAAGGTGCGCCGGCCTCCCGGTGGTCTTCAACCGGAGGGCCTATTTGAGCATTTTGAGCAGATAGATATGTTCGAGGGCGATCATCTTGGCCCTCTGCTCGTTGGTCACGCCTGCGCCGTGGCCGCCTTCGGTGTTCTCGAAATAATAAAAGGGATAACCCAGCGCCTCCATTTTCGCCGCCATCTTGCGGGCATGGCCGGGATGGACGCGGTCGTCGCGCGTGGTCGTGGTGAAAAGGACCCTGGGGTATTTCTTGCCGGCCGCGAGATTCTGATAGGGAGAGTACTTGCTGATATAGGCCCACTCCTCCGGCAGGTCGGGATTGCCGTACTCCCCCATCCAGCTGGCGCCGGCCAACAGCTTGTTGTAGCGCTTCATGTCGAGCAGGGGGACCGAACAGATCACCGCGTTGAAGAGATCGGGGCGCTGGGTGAAGGCGGTGCCAACCAGAAGGCCGCCGTTGCTGCCGCCCTCGATGCCGAGATGACGGGGCGAGGTGATCCCGCGCCGGATCAGCTCTTCGGCGACCGCATAGAAATCATCAAAGGCGCGCTGGCGGTTCTCCTTGAGGGCGGCCTGGTGCCACCTGGGGCCGAACTCCCCGCCGCCGCGGATATTGGCCACCGCATAAACACCCCCCTGCTCCAGCCAGGCGACCCCGGTGACGGCCGAATAGCCGGGCCGCATCGCCACCTCAAATCCCCCATAGCCGTAGAGAAGAGTCGGCCGGGCGCCATCCAGCCGGGCCTTTTTGGCCCGCACGACGAAAAAGGGGATTTTGGTGCCGTCCTTCGAGACTGCCTCGAGCTGCTCGACCATCAGTTTGCCAGCGTCGAAAAAGGCAGGCAGGCTCTTGACCTTCCTGATATTTTTGCCATCGGCCGGAAAGTAATAGAGCGAGGTCGGCTCGAGATAATTGGTGAAGGTGAAGAAAAAATGGTCGGACTGATCGTCCGTCGCCGCCAGGCCGATGGTGCCGAGATTGGGGGCCGCAACCCTAACCCCGCGCCATTGGCCCTCGTCGAGGGTATAGCGCCACAGCTCGCTGATGACGTTGTTCATTTTCAGCAGGAGAAGGGCATTCTTGGTGGTGGTCATCCCGGCCAGACTCGAACGCTCACCCGGCTCGAAAACGACGGAGAAATTGCGGTCACCCATCAGGAACCTGTCATAGTCGATGCTGATCAGGGAGCCCTGCCGCCAGGTGCGACCGCCGGTGCTCCAGTCGGATTTGAGCTCGATCAGCATCTGGTTCTTGAAAATGCCGTTGAAATCGGCATCCTCCGGTATATCCAGCCTGATCAGCTTGTCGCCCTCCATGACAAAGATATGGCCGGTGTAGAAGGTCATGCGGCGGTTGACGAAGAGGTACTGGCGTTCGGGCTGGTGGTCCACTCCCGCCCCGACGCTCATATCGGTCTGCTGCCCCTCGAAAAGAGGGCGCGCCCCGCTCAAGGGGGTGCCGCGGTGCCAGATCTTGACCTGGCGCGGATAGCCCGAGGTGGTGAGGGTGCCCGGACCGAAATCGGTCCAGACCAGCAGGGTATTGCGGTCTTTCCAGGAGACGCCCCCCTTGGCCTGGGGGACAAAAAATCCGCCGGCGACGAACTCTTTTTTCACCAGGTCGAATTCCCGCATCTCGGCCGCGTCGCTGCCGCCGCGGGAGAGAGAGATCATGCAGCGGTCGTAGGCGGGATAAAGATAGTTTGCCCCATGGAAAGCCCATTTTTCCCCCTCGGCAGCGCTGAGGGCGTCGAGGTCGAGCACGGTCTCCCAGGCTGGAACGGAGTTGAAATAATCGGCCTGCAGGGTGCGGCGCCAGAGGCCGCGCGGATTCTTTTCATCCTGCCAGAAATTGTAGATATACTCCCCCACCAGAGAGGGGAAAGCAATGCGCTCCCGGGAATTGAGCACACTGAGGATTTTACCCTCGAGGGCTGCGTAGCCGGGGTGCTTTTGCAGCTCCGCGATGGTCGCCGTATTTTGGGCCTTGACCCACTCCAGGGCCCGCTCGCCTTCGACCTCCTCGAGCCAGAGAAAGGGATCGGCATCCTCCTGAGCTGTCAATGCAGCGGCGCAGACAAGCACTGCCATGGTGATCCTCACAAACCGGTTCAGTCTCTTCATTTTATGTCCCCTCCACTCTCCCCCGTCAGGGCCCGGATGTAGCCGGGATTGGGGGTGCAGTTGACGAATTTGATATTTTCAAGCAGGTCGCCCATCGCCTTTTTCACCAGCGCGGGCGCGGGACGGCTCTTGCGGATCTCCTCGAAGCTGCCGCGCGGACCCTCCACCCAGGCGACGATCGCATCCCACTCGGGCGTCCGGGGAAAACTGACGATGCCGCGGCTGGAGTCCATCTTCTTGTAAGGCCAGAAGCTCCAGCCGATGTTGTGCTGCTCGAGCAGCTTGCGGAAGCCCTCGATCCATTCGTCGGTGTTCTCGCCCGATTCGCCCAGCCAGATGGGCACATTGTACCGGTCACGGAAATCGAGGTAGGCCTGGATCTCCTTCTGTTCAGTCGGCATCCAGTATTTGTGAAAGGTGTAGGCGAGATTGGCATCGAAAGGGGGGCCGAAGACCGCGAAATTGGTGTTCCACTGCGCCCCGCCGAGGAAGATGATATGATGGGGATCCACCTCTCCGATGGCGCTGACCATGCGCTTGTAGAGGGGTTCGAGGGCCTCGTTCAAACCCGCCTCGCCGGCGAAATAGTGGGCGATGGGCTCGTTGAGCAGATCATACCCCAGGACGATGGTGCGCTCCTTGTAGCGCTCGGCGATCTTCTGCCAAAGATCGATGGTTGTGGCCTGGGCGGTGCTGTCCGTGAAGAGCCAGGGGTAGCCCCAGCTGTCGTCGATATTGTCGCCGGTCTGCCCCCCCGGCGCGGCGTGCAAATCGAGGATGACGTAGAGCCCCTCGGCCTCGCACCAGCCGATGACGTCATCGAGGCGGCGGAACCCCTCCTCCAGCATGATCTCCGGGTGATCCTCGACGAGAAATAATTTGAAATTGAACGGAACGCGCAGATGGTTGAAGCCGAGGCTCTTGAGATAGTGGATATCCTCCCGGGTGACATAGTGGTCGCGGAAGCTGCGCCAGAAGGTGTTGACCTCGTCCGCCCCGGCCAGTTCCTTGAGGGCCTGGTCGATGAGGCGGAAGGAGTTGACCCGTTTGAAATGAAACATGTAGCCCTCGGGATTGAGCCAGTTGCCGAGGTTGGTGCCGCGGAGCAGGAGCTCATGCCCGTCGGCCTCGCGGATGACCTGGCCATCGACCCGGCAGAATCCGGCGGGCTGGGCGGCGAGTCCTGCCGTGACGAGGAGAAGAAACGCCAATACAATACTCTTCGTTTTCATGGGTATATTTTTCCGGTTAGGGTGCGCTGCGACGGGGGCCTCTTAAGATAATAATTCCACGCGCACAGCGCAACGATTTAATCGAGGAAATATTCAGATCCGCTCGACCCCAATAAAAAAGGCCCCCATAACCTTGCGGCTGTGAGGGCCTGAAATAGAGCGAAAAGGCTCGTCACTGCACCGGATGTCCGTCCACATCGATGACCCGGATCTCTCCCCAGCCCAGCTCCTTGAGCGTGGGCTCGACCTTGGCTCGGTCGCCGACCACGATCCAGACCAGCTGATCGGGATGGAGGGTTTTGGCCGCCGCGGACGAAATGTCGCCGAGCTTGAGGCCGCGGACCTTGTCCGGATAGCTCTTGAAATAGGTATCGGGCAGGCCGTAGGTGACGATGTCCGCCAGTGAGCCGCCGACCGCCCCGATGGTCTCCCACGTGCCGGGCAAGCCGAGAATCTCGTTCTTCTGGATCTTGTCGAGCTCCTCCTGGGTGGCCGGACGGGCGCCGAGGATCTCCTTGAGTTCCTTGTAGATCTCCTGTACCGTCTCTTTAGTCTTGTCGCCCTGGACCGGGGCATAGGCGATGAAGGGACGCTGGCCGCGGGCATCGATGAGCATGCTGCGCGCGCCGTAGGACCAGTGCTTCTCCTCGCGGATATTCATGTTGATGCGCGAGGTGAAGGTGCCGCCGAGGATGTTGTTCATCATGTTCATGGCGATGTCGTCGGGATCGGATTTGGGCGGAGCCACGTGACCGGCCATGACCATGGACTGCGGGGCCTGGGGCTTGTCGATCAGATAGAGGACCGATTTGGCCTTGTGCGCCACGGTGGCGACATTCTTTTTGGGGACGGCGCCCTTTTTCCAGGCCGCAAAAACCTTTTCCAGTTTCGGGGTGATCTCAGCCAGCCGGGTGTCGCCGACGATCACCAGGGTGGCGTTGCCGGGCTTGAACCAGGTCTGGTGAAATTTGGCCAGATCCTGGACGGTCATTTTGCCGACCGACTCCTCAGTCCCGGTCCCGGTGAGCGGAATTGCGTAGGCATGCCCCTCGCCATAAAGCAAACCGGGCAGGAGGCGGACCGCCATGGTCACCGGCGAGGCCTTTTCCTGCTGAATCCGGGCCAGCATCTGCCTTTTCAGCCGGGTCATCTCTTTCTCGGGAAAAGAGGGATTGAGCACGACATCGGCATAGATCTCGAGGGCGGCATCAAGGTTCGACTTGAGGGTGGAAAGGCTCACCATCGAGGCGTCGAGGCCGGACCCCGTCCCCAGGCGCGCCCCGAGCAGGGCGAGCTGCTCGCTGATCTCCAGGGCATTGCGGCTTTTGGTGCCCTCATCCATCATGTCCATGGCCAGGCCGGCGGTGCCGAGCAGAGCACCCTGGTCGGCAGCATAGCCGGCATCCACAAGCAGGTTCATGTTGACCAGGGGGACGTTGTGGCGCTCGGCGAGCACGACCTTGAGGCCGTTGGAGAGGGTCGCCCGCTGGATGGCCGGGAAGGCGACGACAGGCGGAGCGCCCGGCTCCGGCACCTTGCTGCGGTCGACCTTGCTCTCGCCGGCTGCATACGATGGATATGGATGAACTTCGAGGATGTAGACCCCGTCGGAAAGCCACTCTTTGGCGGTGTCGCGCAGATCGGCGGCCGTGGCCCCGTTGACATGTTGGAGGGTGGTCTTGTAATAGTCCGGAGTGCCGCCGAAGACCTCGTTGCGGATGAGAATATCGGACTTGCCGCCAAAGCCGCCAATGCGCTCGCTGCCGCGGACGAAATTGGCGAGATACTGGGCCTTGACCCGCTGCAGCTCGGTCTCGGTGGGTCCCTCGGCGATGAATTTTGCCAGCTCCTCATCGAGGGCCTTCTCGACCTTTTTCAGATCCTCGCCCGGCTTGGCCGTGGCATAGACCGTGAAGAGCCCCGCGATCTCACGGGTGTCGACATAGGCCGAAACGTCAGTGGCAATCTGATCCTCATAGACCAGGCG